>Ga0164318_10000664_pt1 | contig 27526 bp, 32 predicted proteins | sample GuaBasSedimGuay9_FD_113734 | JGI IMG/M metagenome (GOLD analysis project Ga0164318, IMG submission 113734) | Subseafloor sediment microbial communities from Guaymas Basin, Gulf of California, Mexico - Guay9, Core 4571-4, 0-3 cm | ecosystem: Environmental > Aquatic > Marine > Hydrothermal vents...
CAGTACAGGTTGTGGCAGGAAGAACGAAAGATGAGGAGTGAACAGCTGCGATACGATAGGATACTGTCGAATGATGAAGACTGGCGGATAACAATGAATCTTTTGATGGAGAAGTTAAACGTACTGGATACAGCGTGAGCGAACGACTTAAAACGGCGGCTCCTCGTGCAACACGTGAGACCACAGCTATTTTCGAGTATGTATCTACTCCCCTAAATTTTAGATTCTATGTATCAACCCGATTATCTTTCAAAAAGTTTATAAATTGTAAATCATAGAGTAATGTTGAATTTCATGAGGGCCTGTAGCTCAGCTAGGTAGAGCGACGGGCTCTTAACTGGACGCGTTCCAGGTTGAAACCCGTTGGTCGGGGGTTCAAGTCCCCCCAGGCCCGCCATTTTATGATGGTGAGTTTTTTGGATTTTATTTGGATTGCTGTCAATTCAAAGAATGCTGAGAATATTAAAAAACTTTTACTCTCGAAAGGGCTTTTTTTGCCACAAATAAAAGTACAGCGAAGAAATGATTATATCTTATTTCCTGCAAAAAGAGACGTATTAAAAATAAAGTCTGAGTTTGTTCAATATAATGCACAATTTATTGAACCTAGACCTGAAGAAGTGTTTGTTACTAAAGAAAGACCCACATCTTTGAAAGAATTATTAAAAAATAAGTTGCCTAAGCACTTGCATGAATATATTCCTTCTTCGTACGATATAGTTGGCGATATTGCAATTATAGAGCTTCCAGAATCATTAGTTGATTACGCGCCGATTATAGGTAATGCAATACTCACATTACATAAAAATGTAAAATCTGTCTTTTTAAAAGCAGGGCCAGTAACTGGTAACGTTCGTATTAGGCCTCTAAAGCATATTGCTGGACAAAACAGAACAGTAACTGTACATAGAGAGAATGGTTGTATATACGAATTAGATATAAGTAAAGTTTACTTTAGTCCACGATTATCTACTGAACATAAACGAGTGGCTGAGCAAGTTCAAGATGGTGAGATAGTAATAGATATGTTTGCTGGTATTGGTCCATTTGCTATTTTAATTGCAAGACTGAAGCGTGCTACCGTTTACGCCATCGATGTAAACCCTAATGCAATTTTTTATTTACAAAGGAATATTACACGAAACAAGCTGAAGGGAAAAGTAATTCCAATTATAGGGGACTCACGAGAAGTTATTACAAAACAGCTATCAAATGTTGCTGATAGGGTTATTATGAACCTTCCAGGTGAATCTATTTCTTTTCTCGATGCAGCAATTAAAGCACTACGTTCAAGTAAAGGAATTATCCACATATATCTTTTTGAATCCGAACCCGATCCTGTCCATACTGCATTTCAAAAAATTAAAGAAATTATCCTATCAAAGGCTATTAAGATACAAAACATTCATGTTTCCTTGCTATATGGCCGTAAAATAAAAGAAGTGGCTCCTAGAAGATGGTATGTTGTGTTAGATTTAGCTTTTAGTTCTTAAACATGATATACGACTACAGTTATTTCTATCTTTGTATTTTCATTTTGAAGCTTTTTTATTAAATTACGGGAAAGATCTTTTGCTGCTTTATTTGAGTTAATCATCAACGTTCTAGGGCATATATAGGTCGATTTTCTACATACTATGTCTGTTGGATGCGATAATTGAAGTTGAGGATGTCCAAAACCGATAATTTCTTCTACTATGTTGTCCACCTTCAGAAGCATTTTAATTTTTGCATTTGTGCTTCTTATTGCATTTTTTATCTTATCAGGAAAGTCCATCAATGCACTTGTAGATCTAACCGCAATTATACAATCTCCTTTCTCTGTTAAATGTGCGTCTTTAGTAATTTCAAATGTGGTTTTATGAGTACCTTTGATTTTCTTATGTCCATATGCATAGAAAATATATTTTAACATAAGTGTTAATGTTTATTTTAAGACTTAAATTTATGATGGTATTGGGGTTGATAACTTGTCTAAAACATTTGAAGAGCGAAAGAAACAGTTAGTAAAACAATTTAGACGTGCAGGATTACTTAAAAGTAAATCAATCGAAAGAGCATTTCTTCGTGTTCCACGTGAAAATTTTGTTCCTGAACAATTTATAGATAACGCATATGATGATACACCTCTTCCTATTGGATATGGACAGACTATATCTGCAATACATATGAGTATCATTTTTTGTGAAAATCTGGATTTAAAGCCTGGACAGAAAGTGTTGGAAATAGGGACCGGGTCAGGATATAATGCTGCTATTCTAGCAGAAATAGTAGCTCCAGATGACTCAGAAGTTAAAGGACATGTATATTCTATTGAGCGAATTCCTGAGCTGGCTGAGTTTGCAAAGCAAAATTTAAAGAAAAGTGGTTATTCTGATCGTGTTACAGTGATTATAGGTGATGGGACTCTAGGCTATCCTTCTGCAGCTCCATATGATAGAATAGTTGTAACGGCCTCAGGTCCTCGTGTCCCTCCACCTTTACTTGAACAATTGCAAGTGGGTGGGCGACTGATAATCCCATTAGGCGCTAATAGCTTCTGGCAAGAACTATACTTGTTTATAAAAGAGTCGGAAGGACGAATAATTAAAAAGAATCTTGGTGGCGTTGCATTTGTCCCGCTTATTGGTCAGTATGGTTGGAACAATAATCTTTAAGATGAAAGATTTTTAATAAAGATATATGAGGTTGCAAAAATGGGTGTTAAACTAAAAGATCTACTCCCTTATAAAACAGTTAACTTTGAAGAATTAAAAGGAAAATATTTAGCTATTGATGCACTTAATGCCATATATCAATTCTTGGCTATTATAAGACAGCCTGATGGAACTCCTTTAATGGATCATACTGGATATGTTACAAGTCATTTGAGCGGCCTTTTCTATAGAACTATTAACTTGCTAGAGTCTGAAGTGTACCCTATCTATGTTTTTGATGGCGAGCCTCCTTTATTGAAAAAAGAAACAATTGAAGAAAGAAGAGAGATTCGTGAACAAGCAAGAGAAAAATGGCTCCATGCACTTCAAATAGGTGCAATTGAAGAAGCACGAAAGTATGCACAAGCATCAATGGAGGTTAATGAAGCAATAATAAAGGAAGCTAAAGCACTTTTAGAGGCCATGGGAGTTCCTTATATTCAAGCACCTTCTGAAGGCGAAGCACAAGCCGCATTTATTGTGCAAAGAGGTGATGCATGGTCTACTGCAAGTCAAGATTTTGATTCTCTTCTATTCGGTAGTCCTAGACTTCTAAGGAATCTTACTTTACGAGGAAAACGTAAATTACCTGGGCGTCAAGAATATAAAGAAATCAATTTAGAACTCTTTAATCTTGACGAAGCCCTTAAATCATTAGACATAACCAGAGAACAACTTGTAGATATTGCAATTTTAGTCGGTACTGATTTTAATAAAGGAATTAAAGGCGTTGGCCCAAAGAAAGGTTATCAGCTAATAAAGAAGTACAAAACAGTTGACAAAGTTTTTAAGGCATTGAATATACCTAAAGAGGAGATCCCTCCCTATGAAGAAATACGAAAGATCTTTTTAGAGCCCAATGTCATTTCTGATTACACAATTCGCTTTTTGGATCCAAACCCCCAAAAAATAAAAGAAATACTTTGTGAAATGCATGACTTTTCTGTAGAGCGTGTTGAGAAAGCCATCAATCGCTTAAGCTCTCTAAAAACAAAAGGGCAACAGACAAGTCTAGAAGGATGGTTTTAGCTTGCCTATACGAACATATCTGGTTCTTTCTTTTCCTTGTAGTGTTCTTGTTGCTGTGCCATAATAGCTTCAATTTCTTTTTCGATCTCTTCTGCATCTTTTATTAATGCAGTTGTATCCAAAGATTTGTTATACATCTTATTTATTTCTTCAATAGCTACAGCAGCAGCTCTTGGATCAGGTCTACCTTTTTCTGCATAGGGTAATAATGCAATTGCTGGAAAATTAAGCATTTCAAAATATGAAAGAAACAATGCTAATAGCCCATAAATGCCTAAATCTTTACTTAGCTTGCTGTATTTTACATTTGGATATCTTCGAAGATATTCACTTGTTGCGCTCATTTTTAATGTTTCATCATCAAGTTTAAATTCGTTATCAAGCCCCCCAATTAATATGGCTTCTTTAAAATTCTTAGACTTTACCCATTTCGTGAGTTCTCGAGAAATTAAATTCCATTCCATTCTTTGGGGGGGTGCACGTGGATAGAATATTACAAAATCATCTAGTATGTATAACTCTAGCGGATTCAAAATACCATTATCACCCATAAATGCTGATGGTGGGAGATATGTGGTATCAATAATACCTATTTTCTTTGCATTAAGGCTATCAACTAAATGACGTATTGCAATATACCCTGTTTGTCCTATATGACTTCGAAAGCCAGTTACAAAGACTTTATCTTCAAATTTAATAGTATCATCCAAGAGATAAACTTTGAATACGTCCATGAAGACCTCCTCGTAATTAGTTTAGAAAACAAAAATTGTTAAATAATATAAATGTTTGGAAATAATCAATTGGTGAGCTTGATGCCCCCAAAACTAGATATTTCTGTAATAAAACACAGCTTAACACCATTTTTGCCTATTATTATAACATTATTACTCTCCATGCTAATTACCTTATTAATTGCGCCATACCAAGAGCCAGTTAATATTCTGCCCTTTGAAGAAGAAAGCGCTGGGGGGGCTGGCGCTGGGTTAAATGCATTATTTTACTTGTTTATTAGCCTGATTGGTGGATCTTTTATTTTTTTAATGCTCAAATACAAACGCGATTTATTGCTTAAATTGTTTATTGGTTTTGCTTTCTTTTTTTCAACATTTTTTATTACTCTCTTTATAATTGCAAATGTTACTATTGTTGTTGCAACAATCCCAGAAATCATCATTATAGCAGTAAACTTGATGTACAGTTTATTGGTATCCTATTTTATGGTAGCTCCTAAAGCAAATCCACAAATACGAAACATATTAATTTTATTTTTGAGTTCCGAGTTGGGTTTCTTTCTGGGGTATAACATGCCAACATGGTCTACTATCTTAATTCTTGTAGTTTTATCATTTTACGATATATATGCCGTAAAGCGTGGCCCAATTAAAAAAATAGTCGATACGCTTGAAGAAGAAGGTGAAGAAGTGCTTCCATTTCTTGGATACAGCGGTGTTGAATGGCAAATTGGGTTAGGAGATCTTGTATTTTACTCAATGTTTATATCCCATGTTCTGGCATTTTTTGGGTTGTTAGCTAGTTTCCTTGTTTTTCTTGGGATACTTCTTGGTGTTGCATTGACCTATAGACTTTTACCAAAATATGAAATGTTGCCAGGGTTGCCTTTAGCTATATTCTTCGGGATATGCATGTTACTTCTAAGTCAATTAATTGAGTTGATACTAATTATATATCCTTAAAGAACAGAATGAATGTTTAACAAGCTAAAAAAATAAGTTTTAAATTTGCGTGAACGTTGGCAATATCTAATTATAACTAAAGTTCTCTTACTGGGCATTCTATTGCTTTCAATAGCTGCTCTGCAGTTTTTGGATCTGTTTTAAATGTATATAGCGCCCTTCTTGTCCTTAGTTTTAGTTTTACTACATCACCAGTTCTCTTAACTCGACATTCTATAGCAATTGGAGCTATTTCAAGAAACTCTTTCTGATCTTTAATTTCTTTTGGCATTAGTAACACCTCACATTTTTGGTGGGCGGGGCCGGATTCGAACCGGCGACCTCTGCCGTGTTTGCCCTCTAGCATCTTTGATGCTAGATGAGGGCAGCGTCATAACCGGGCTAGACTACCCGCCCACTGACTATTCTTTCTTCTTTTTAAGCCTAAGCCTTTTACTTTTGCATCTTCTACATTTTGTGGCTGAAATAGGATTCCGTGCGTAACATTTTCTGCAAATTTTAACATTCCATAAATGATATGCAACAATCTCACGTTTATATGGATCCGTTATTGGCATACTTGTTGCCTCCTGCAAGCATCGTAAAATAGTTATTTTGCTAATCAACTAACTTTATATCGACAAGTGCACTCTCATCTTTATAAATTTTCTGAATTTTAATTTTTCTTTGAACTTGATTTAATGCCTGCAATAATATAATTTTTTGGAGAGTTTGTTTTTAGATGGAAGAGTTATACTCAGAATTTATAGTATGAATTTAAATTGCGCCAATAATAAGCAAGAGTTAAGAACTTTATTTAAATTGTGTACTTAATGCAGATATTAATCACATATATGCATACATAGCTTTCATAAGAGGGTTGTATATAGCAGATTAATTAGAAATTTTGGATTTAATAATAATTTTTTAATGACACCTTCTTGCATATCCATATCCCCATATAGCTCTAACAAATTTGTTATTTCCTTTTCCTTAATATACTTAAATAATCTATTGTATCCTTTATTTGAAAGTTTGTTTAACCACCATCTAACTATTTTCATTGATTTAAAGTGTTTTCCTAGAATTTGATTGCATCTTCGTTGATATTGAGCCAAAAATTTTTCTGAAAATATATCTTTTTCTAATGCATCTATGGCGACTTCAGCAGCAATTTTAGCACATATACCTCCTAATATTATTCCTCCTCCAGTGGTTGGTTTTACATGTCCTGCAGCATCCCCTACTACCAAAAATCCAGGGGCATAGTATTTAGGTATAGGTCCACTTGTTATAACACCCCCTCCAAAAGCATCGAGAGTTTTCACATTTGAAAATTTATATGAATAATTAGATTTTGTCATGAATTGATCTAGTAGTGCTTTAGGATTTCCTTTAGATGTTGCTAATCCAACTCTAGCGGCATTTTTACTTATAGGAATAACCCACAAAAAGAAATCCTTTGCCAAGTCAGTATCAAAATATAATTCCACCAGTTTTTCATCTACATCACTAACATCACTGACAACATATTGAAATGCTGGAAGAATCCTAACATGGTGTGTGAGTCCAGCAAATCGTCTTATAGCGCCTATTCTTCCTTCCGCATCAATTATAATTTTTGCAAAAATACTCTTTTTCTCACCATTTCTTCTATTAATAGCTTTTACTTTCCACTTTTTTTGCGTTCTACTAATGCTAATAGCTTTTGTATTGTAAATATACTCTGCACCTGCTGATAATGCATTTTTTTCAAGGAATTTATCAAAAAGTATTCTATCTATAACCACTGCAACGTAATCATTTCTACTAACTATGAACGAATTGGTGTTTGGTGCAAAGAACCGAGCTCCATTAATTTTATTTAAAACAAATGGTTTACTTTCATTTAAACCTAGCTTGTGTAGTCCAGAAATACTTATAAGTCCAGCGCAATGTTGTGGTTTACCAACTTCAGAATCCTCCTCTATAACTAAAGTTTTAAAACCATAATCAGCAATTATTTTAGCAGATTGAGAGCCTGCTGGACCACCACCTATTATGACAGCATCAAAGAGCATCATTTCCACCAGATTTATGTTTATGTTGGTGATATTTGAATGTCTCTATTTGAATTTAAGCAAGTAATTGTAGTTCGAATGGATATTAAAATGAGCACAGGTAAGCTAGCAGCACAAGTAGCTCATGCTGCAGTAACCTCTGCATTAGAAGCTATGAAATACAGAAAAGAATGGTTTAAAAAATGGATTAAAGAGGGGCAAAAAAAAGTTGTACTTAAAGTAAAATCAGAACAGGAGCTTGTTGACTTGTGGAAAAGTGTTAAGGACGAGCTTCCAAACGCTTTAATTCAAGACAGAGGACTTACCGAATTACCTCCTGGAACAATTACTGCATTAGGTATTGGTCCAGCTCCAGAATCTATTATTGACAAATATACTGGCAAGTTACCCCTATTATGATGTGATCGTAATGCCAATGAAATCTCCCTATAACTTGGATTTGGCACTTGGATTAACCTATTATTACACCACTTTCTCTGGAATAGGTGGTTCTTTACGAAATAAATTAGACGATTTTGTCGTTGAAGAAATCCTTCCAGATAGAACTCCCATTTTATCAATCATCAATAGACGTTCAAAGTCTAATGGTATATATACCCATTGTATTATGAAAAAAGTTAATTGGTCCACAATTGATGCACTCAAAAAAGTCGCTCGTGCGCATAAAATTGGAATGGATCGGATATCCTATGCTGGTATAAAAGATAAAAAAGCAGTAACATATCAGCGAATATGTATTTGGAATATTCCCCCCTCAGAAATTATCTCTCATATCACAAAGGGAATTGATATAATTTACTCGTGGCGTGAGGAGAAGCCAGTCAAACTTGGTGAATTATGGGGAAATAAGTTTGATATCATCATTAGAAAGACGTCTATACCAGCAGAAAAAGCTGTTTCAGTGGCTGAAAAAGCAATTGAGAAAATAATCTCACTAGGGGGCGTTCCTAATTATTTTGGCTATCAACGATTTGGTGTTCATAGGCCAATAACTCACATGGTTGGTAAAATGCTTTTGAAAAATAAAATAGAAGAAGCGGTCAAATTTTTTTTGGGTGAGGTTTTTGAACTTGAAGGGGAAGACGCAAAAGAGGGGCGAACACGGCTTAAAGAAGATTGGAATTACAGAAAAGCATTATCCTATTTTCCTAAGCGATTAAAAACGGAGATAAGAATATTGGAATATCTAGCTAAACATGAAACAGACTATATAGGGGCTCTTCTTAATACGCCTAAATCAATTTTAAAAATGTTTATTCACGCTTATCAATCTTATTTATTTAATATATTTTTAAGTAAGCGATTGGAGCTTAATTTACCTCTTGATTCTGCAATTATTGGTGATTTAGTCATACAGCTTGATGATCTACAAAGACCTATTAAGTATCCTTATCTTGTCAATCAGAACAATATTTCTCTAATAAATAAGAATATTAAGCAAGGTAAAATGTCCGTAGTTGCACCACTTATTGGCTATTCAACAAAGTTTCCTCAAAATGAGTGGGGAGAATTTATGCAGTCTATAATTGAGCAAGAAAACATACAGCTTGATGATTTCAAGTCTATAGAAATAAAAATGTTGCGTAGTAAAGGAAGCTATCGAGAATTATTGGCACCTGTTTACCTTGAAAGACATCCTGTGAAGCTCCCTGATGATGGAATTCGTATCATTTTCTCATTAAAAAGCTCTACATATGCAACTGTAATGCTTCGAGAGATAATGAAATCTCCTCCCACAGCATATGTGTGATGATTGTATGAATTGTGCTACTTCTTATGTGTGATTTATAGGTGAGAGAGGTAGATGATGCGCAAATAAACTATAGCGCCATTTTTGAGCTAGTATGCCAGATTTTGTATAAAGAAAGAAAAAATAGTGTGGCTTTAGAAATAATTGCTTTTAGTTTATTACTTTGTTAATACAATCTCAATTGTGCTTACATTTACTGGTTTGTTCTCGGCAGTTTCCACAGTTTCGGTGCCAATTTTTACATCAGCAACTTTTGCATCACTGACAAATCTGTTGCGGACTAATTCAGCTACATCTACGGCTCTACTAATAGATCTTCCACGTGCCTTTAAGACTACTTTCTTGGCACCATTGTGGAATAAGGTTATACAAGCTAATACATATGCCATTAAAGGTTTTTTACCTATGAACACAGTGTTCTCTTCAGCCATTAAAGGACCTCCTTATATAGACTAATAGGTAAGGTATCAAAAATTGGGTTATCTTACTATGCTTTTAAAAGTTTCGATATTATATAAATCCCTTCTAGTTTTAGCGGTCTACTTAACGAACAAAAGGATAAGCTTTTAAAATCTAATGTATTTTTTAGTTTGTACAGCATAAAGGGGCGTTTCTATGAAACTCTATGAGTATGAGTCAAAAGCAATATTTCATTCAGTTGGGATACCTATACCTGAAGGCTTTGCAACAAAGAACTTAGATGAGGCACTGCAGTTTGCAACGAAAATAGGTTATCCAGTTGTATTAAAAGCACAAGTACTAGTCGGCGGACGTGGGAAGGCTGGTGGCGTAAAAATAGCTAACAACGAAACAGAATTTCGTGAATATTTTGCTCAGATACTTAGTATGCGAATAAAAAATGAACCTGTTTTTAACGTACTTATCGAGAAAAAGCTTGACATTGCTAAGGAATTATATCTGAGTGTAACTGTAGACCGTACTAGAAAGGGAACCTTAATTATAGCGAGTTCTTTAGGTGGGGTGGACATCGAAGAAGTTGCTGAGAAAACCCCAGAGGCAATAATAAAGGAAGAAATAAATCCAATAGTGGGATTAATGGCTCATAACATTCGATATGTTACTACGAAAATGGGCCTTACAGATAAATTACAGAAAAAAGAGTTTTCTGAAATTATTGAGAAAATGTGGCAGATATTTATAGACTATGATTGCGAACTTGTTGAAATTAATCCTCTTGTTTTGACCAGTGATGGTAAGTTAATTGCTGCAGATGCAAAGATAATACTAGATGATAATGCGCTCTTTCGCCATAAAGAATTTGAAGAAAAACTAAAAACAAGATTTGCTGAGTACAATGAACGTGAGATTGCTGCAATGGAGTCTGGTATGAGTTATGTTGAATTATCTGGTGATATCGGTATTATTGGAAATGGTGCAGGGCTTGTAATGGCCACTATGGATTGTGTAAAACATTTTGGTGGTGAACCTGCTAACTTCCTTGATGTTGGTGGTGGGGCCTCTGCTGAACGCATGCAAAAAGCATTAGCGATAGTATCGTCGCATTCCAGTGTAAAAGCTATTTTCATTAACATTCTAGGTGGAATAACAAGATGCGATGAAATGGCTCAAGGTATAGTTTCTGCTAAGCAAACACTGAATCATGATATACCTCTTGTAATACGCCTAATAGGTACTAATGAAGAAGAAGGAAGAAAAATACTGACTGACAATGGCATTAATGCGTTTAATGATATGGAATCTGCAGCCAAGAAGGTCGTTGAATTGGTAAAAGAGGGGTGATTCGTTATGACTATTTTAATAGATAAAAATACAAAAGTGATTGTTCAAGGCGTTACTGGTCACCAAGGTAAGTTTCATTCTAAAAGAATGCTGGAATACGGTACAAAAATCGTTGCTGGTGTAACTCCTGGAAAGGGTGGACAAGTTGTTCATGATAAAATTCCCGTTTATGAGACTGTTAAAGAAGCAAAAGATGCTACAGATGCAAATGCATCAATAATCTTTGTCCCTGCACGGTTTGCAACAGACTCTGTTTTCGAAGCAATAAATGCTGGATTATCATTGGTAGTAGTGATTACTGAACATATACCTATTCATGATGCATTAAAATTTGTAAATTACGCAAAAGCAAATCGTACAGTAATCATTGGGCCAAATACACCTGGGATAATTTCCCCAGGAGAATCTCTTTTGGGAATTATGCCACCACATATTTTCAAACGCGGGAGCATAGGTATTGTATCCCGAAGTGGAACCTTAACCTATGAAATTGCATCTGCTTTGTCAAGAAATGGATTTGGTCAGTCTACTTGCGTGGGTATCGGTGGAGATCCTGTTACTGGGGCTGATTTTATTGAAATATTACAATATTTCAATGACGACAAAGATACAAAAGCAGTTGTCTTGATTGGTGAAATTGGTGGTGATGCAGAAGAACGCGCTGCTGAATATATTAAAGAATATTTCAGCAAACCAGTAGTAGCCTTTATTGCTGGTAGGACCGCACCACCAGGAAAACGAATGGGTCATGCAGGCGCAATTATAAGTGGAAAATCTGGGACTGCCGAAACAAAGATTAATGCCTTAAAACAAGCTGGTGTGGAAATAGCAAATCTTCCATCTGAAGTTCCTAAGTTGTTACGTGAGCTTACTTAATTGATTCTTTCTCCAATTCTTTTTCTTCTTCTATGTTTTTATTATCGGTTTTGCCTAAGAATTTAAATCCATCATCTGTGACAAAGTAATATCTATAAGCGCGTTTTCCTTTCTCAATAATGTATCCTTCACTAATGAGTCTTTGAATTATTTCAAATAATTTTTTTACATCAATTTTGGTCTTCTTATAAAGCAATCGAATATGTATGCCTTGACTTTCTGAGATAACTTTGAGAACTTGTTTTTCAAGGTTAATCTTATCTTTGTTTTCTTCCATCATCCTTCCCCATCACTATCATCAACTTTATATTAATTCTATTCTACTATCTTTTGATTAATAAGTTTAAATATGCATATACATTTCCATTTGTGGTGTTATAATTGCAATCAGAGATTAGAAAAAGGAATATTGCTCTTCGTGTATATATCAAAGAGATATTAAATGCAAAAATTGTAGAAGATGGGCAACAAAAATTAGTTTTAGTTCCTAGTGAACATCCATTAATCCGTGTATCTGTTATGGGAGTCGTTACGAACATATACTTTTCACAGAAAACACCAGATAGCACAAATGAGCTTTTTGCATTTATTATACTTGAAGATGGAACAGGTATCATACGCTGTAAAGCATGGGGGCCAGAAACAGCTCTATTTGAATCTTTACAAAAAGGCGACTTGGTACATATAATTGGTAAAGTCAAAATATATAATGAAGAAGTATATATAGTTCCAGAAATTGTAAAACGTATTGAAAATCCAAATTTTTTGTTATTACATGAAGCGCAAGTTTTGAAACGAAAAATACGAGAGCAAGAACTCAGTAAACCTAAAGTCATGGCAAAAATAATGGATTTCATAAGACGAAATAATCGCGGTACTGGAGTGCCTTTGGAGTTAATTCAGAAAAGTTTTAATGCAATACCTGAAAATTTATTAAGAGAAGCATTATTGGAATTGCTGAATAATGGAGATATATACGAATATATGAAGAATGTGTATAAACCTGTTGAGGGTTAATAATGAGTGAAAGTAAATATGATTATAAAACATTGTTAGAACGTGCTAAGGCACAATTGCCTAAAAAGGTATTTGAAACAAAAAGATTTGAAGTTCCTAAGGCAAAAGTCTTAGTTCATGGTAATCGCACTATAATTCAAAACTTTAAAAATATCTGTGAGGCATTTAATAGGCCTCCAGAACACGTTTTAAAATATTTGTTGCGAGAACTTGCCACTGCCGGACAAATAGATGATATTCGTGCCATTTTTCAAGGAAAATTCATGACGTCAGCGATAAATGACTTAATTAGAAGATATGCTGATCTTTATGTAATCTGCCCACTGTGTCACAAACCTGACACTAGAATTGTTAAAGAAGGCAAGTTCTCATTCTTAGTGTGTGAAGCATGTGGTGCTAGGACTCCTGTTAAGACACTCTAAATTTTATCGTGTGTGAATGAAAATGGCTGAGGTATATCTGAATGTCATACGTACTAGGGATGAAGTGTTGGTTGCTGTATGTGATAAAGAGCTGTTAGGAAAGAAATTTAAGGAAGGGGATTTGCGACTTCATGTGACTGAAAAATTTTATCAAGGTGTGTTAGTTGGAATAAGTGAAGCTCTAAAGGAAATAGAAAACTGTACTATCGCTAATTTAGTTGGAGAACGAATTGTGACCGAGGCCATAAATGCTGGATTATTACACAAGGATAGCGTAATATACATACAAGGGATCCCTCATGTTCAAATAGTAAAAATGTAATTTTGGTGACCAATAATGGGCTATTTTTGTCCTCTTTGTGGTAAGTCTATAAATTATGCTGAAACGATTGAAGGTTTATGTATTCATTGTTATTATGAGAAGCACCCTATTATTGAAGATACTATTTTTAAAGATTTCACACTTTCTGTCTGCAAATTTTGTGGGGCAATACAAGATAAAAAACATCGATGGCATTATTATGATACCCCCCTTGAAGATGTTTTTATTAAGGAAATTGCCTCTTATCTAAAATCTAAAATAAAAAGTAAGAACATAGATTTCAAAATCTATGATGGGTCTATTAAAGTACTCTCAGCAACTAGTGGTGTTTTTTCATTTAAAATTGACATAATTGTTAGTTTGCCGCAACATATGAATAAGAGATATCATATTATCAATACTTTTGAGGTGCCAGTATACTTCTCGATTTGCGATAAGTGCAAAAAAATAAAATCTGGATATTTTGAGGCTATTGTAAGATTTAAAAAAGCAAATGATTTTATTGATAAGAAAACACATGAGGAAATCAAGCAGACACTTAAAAATTTGATGTTAGCATACACTGATAATCCAAAAGGATTTATTTTAAAACTTACAGAGAAAAAGAAATTTCTTGAAGCAAAAGTTGGCTCAGGCACTGTTGCAAAAGCAATTGGATCTTATTTTAGAAAACACTATAACGCGCATGTCATTGTAACATCAAAGTTAAAAGGTATGGTATCTGGTAAAAATGTATATCAATTAGCAGTATCTATTGAACTGCCTAAATATCATAAAGGTGATCTTCTAAAAGTGGGAAATGAAGATATTTGTGTTGTCTCAAAAGTGACATCTAAGGGTATCATATGTGATGGTCTATTTTCTCATAAAAAATATGTTTTTACACGGCAAGATTTAGAGCAGTCTAAAATCTCAAAAATCTCATCTGATGAAATTGATGAATATCAAGTTATATCTGAAAAACAAAACACTTATCAGATAATGAGCTTATCAACATATCAAATTTATGAAATTTCAAAATCAGAAATTCCTATTTCTCTGAGAAAAGATGATGTTCTTAAGGGAATATTATTTAGGAATAAAGTTATATTCTTAGCTAAAAAATAGAAAACAAGGAGGATTCATTATGCCTAAAAAAAGAGGTAAAAAAAATGCTCAAAGTGATTCAGCTGTAAAAAAAGTTAGATTGCCTGAAGAAGGAGAACTCTTTGGAGTAGTTATACAACTTCTAGGTTATGATCGTGCTCGTGTGGAGTGTGAAGATGGTCAAGTTAGATTATGTAGGATTCCGGGGAAAATGAAAAAACGAATATGGATTAAAGAAGGCGATGTTGTGCTTGTTGCACCTTGGGACTTCCAATATGACACCCGTGCCGATATTGTGTGGCGTTATACAAGGAATGAGGCTCGCTGGTTGCAAGAAAAAGGCTATCTAAAGGTTGATATAAGTTGAAACTTCCAGAAAAGAAAATTCGCGAATTAGATATAAAAATTGACAAGCTTAGAGAAAAATTTAAACGTAGTGAAGACTTTGAAACTTTTGAAGCGGTATTTGATACTCTAACTCTCATGACGGTTTATGATCTTGCAAATAGTCGTTATATCGATATCCTGAATGGTGTAGTCTCGACTGGTAAGGAAGCAAATGTTTATTGGGCTGTAAGCCCTGATGGCGAGGATCTCGCTGTTAAGATTTACAGAACTTCTACGGCTGATTTCAAAAAAATGTATATCTATATTGTAGGAGATCCACGCTTTAAGGCCTATAAGAAAAAGACTCACGCTATGGTCTATTTATGGGCACAAAAAGAGTTTAAAAATTTACATGCCGCACATGCTTGTGGTGTGCGTGTTCCAAAGCCAATTGTAGTAAAGAAAAATGTGCTGGTAATGGAATTCATAGGTGAACAGGGGGTTCCTGCCCCATTACTAAAAGATGTTCGGCTAAAAAGGCCAAAACCCTTCTTTGAAAAAGTTATTCTGTATATGACATATCTTTTTCAGAAAGCTGAATTAGTACATGCAGATTTAAGTGAATATAATATTATGGTTTATAATAACGAGCCTGTATTTATTGACTTATCCCAAGCGGTCCAATTGTCTCATCCTAATTCTTTAGATTTTTTAGTTCGTGATATAAAGAACATATACAATTACTTTATGAGATACATCTCTATTCCTAGTATAGAAGAACTCTTTAAAAAAATAACGGGGTTGAGTGCTGATGAGTACCCAATTATTTTTGAGAATACCTAAAGAACGCGTTGGTGTTCTAATTGGTGAAAAGGGTAAAACTAAACGGCAAATTGAGGAACTCACTCAAACAAAAATTGAGATTGAAGATGGTAGTGTTACAATTAAAGCAACTGAAAAAACAATGGATCCTCTAGCACCACTAAAAGCCAAAGCGATTGTTATGGCAATTGGACGAGGATTTAATCCTGAAAAAGCATTGCGATTGCTTAGTGACGATGTGGTCCTAGAGATTATTGATATCAATGAATTTGCTCATGGATCTAAAAACAGCTTAGTTCGGCTGAAAGGTCGTGTTATTGGAGAACAAGGAAGAACTAGAAAATTAATTGAAGAGTTAACTGGCGCCGATATTTCTGTTTATGGTCATACAGTAGCCATCATTGGCACTCCAGAAGAAGCTTTAGTTGCCAAAGAAGCAGTTATTCGTTTATTGGAAGGCGCTCAACATGGTAGTGTGTATAAATATCTCTATAATAAACGTAGAGAAATGAAACGTGCTCGTTTTGGTGGTTGGAAAAGAATTTGATAAAAATAACTCTTTCTTATATGCTGTGTTGAATTCGGATATTTTTGTAGAAAAAAATAAATACTTTCGATAAATCTTGAATAGTGATGCCGTGGTAGCTCAGTTGGCAGAGCGCCGGGCTGTTAACTGGTAATAGTTCCAGGTTGAAACCCGGTGGTCGGAGGTTCGAGTCCTCCCCACGGCGCCATGTTTCACATTCTTATAGGGTACGAATTCCAATGTTTTTATGTGTCTAAGAATCAGCTTATTCTTTTTCATCTGTTTTGTGTTGGATGTTTCTTTGTTTTTAACTGGCATATGAATTTACTTTAAAGTAGTAGATCGCACGTAATAGAACAAGAGCATCATAATATATACAAAAAATGGTGCGGGTGCCGGGATTCGAACCCGGGTTACCAGCGTGGCAGGCTGGTGTCCTAACCACTAGACGACACCCGCAGAGGCATCATTTTCATACATTAACATAATCTCTTAAAAAGGTTACGCTAAAAAATACTGACATCTGAGAACATTTTCATATTTATAACAGTCTATAGATTAAATGTGAATTATATAGTAGTTATATAAAACATATGAGTTTTTGAATTAGAGCAAAAAAATTTAAAGATTAGAATAGAATTGATGAGATTATACTATGTTATTTTCTTTCTGAGTTTAAGTGAGTGATGGACAATGGTATTTATTACTCTACTAAGCAAATCAGTTGCAAAAGAAGGCTATCGTTTTCAATATTTTGGCGAAGCAAGTGCTTGTAAAAAATGTGAGTTTTATCATATATGTCATGAAAAGATGGAAAAGGGTCGGGTTTATGAGGTTGTAAAAGTAAGGAAGAATAAAGAGCAGTTTTGTAAGTTAGTTGATGACTATGTAGTTCCAGTTGAAGTAGATGAGGTTGAACATGAGATTTTAATAAATGTAGAAAAAGCGATAGAAGGAGCTGTTATAACATATACACCTTTAGTTTGTTCAGAATATGATTGCGAGTATAAGCCTTTATGTAATCCAATAGGGCTTTTTGATAAAGATAGAGTTCAGATAATTAAAATACTATCAAGTGTTGAATGCGGCAATTCTGTTCTAAAAAAAGTGAGGGTCAAAAGAGTTACTAATAGTTGAATTCATATTTATGCTTCTTTCTTTGCTTCTGTATTTTTTGCTTTTGCCTCTTCATTTGCCTCTTTTTTACCTTCTTCTTCGGCTCGTGGTTCTTCTTTCTTAATTTCTTCAATGAAACGAATTACTTTAATTTGTGGAAAATATTTGAAAATGTCTCTTGCAATGCCACGCTTAGCGATTTCAACATCACGTTGGTATAGTACATCATCTGGAAGCATTATATCTAATTCTGATTTGTTAAATGTGATATTGATCTTATCCAACTCAAGATCACTGATACGCCTCTTAACTAAGTGCTTTACTTTTTCAACATCATTATCTATAATCTTAACGACTTTAACGGAGTACGAAAGTGTCTTTCCGGCAAGGGGATGATTAAAATCAACAGTTACACGTCCCGCACCAACGCGTAAAACTGTCCCCACTCGATTTCCTATTCTTACTTGCATGCCAGGTTTTGGATCTATACCCTCCCTAACAAATTTTTTTAATGAGATATGTTCTATCTTTGAAGGATCTCTAGGGCCGAATGCTTCTTCTGGTGGGATTTCGAATTCCTTTTCTTCATTTTCCTTTAAATTTTTAAGTCTGTCTTCAAATCCTTTTAAAAACCAACCTTCGCCTATTATTACTAACTTGTGACCATAAACATCATGCTCATCATAAATCTTTTCTTTTTTAGCAACTTCTTCACTTGTTGTATCGAAAACTTTCCCAGTTTCTTTTTCACGTGCAGTATATTCTATCAAAACAAAAGTGTTATCACTAATAACTTTTTGAGATGATGCTGTAGTTTTGCTTTTCTTTTGTGGCATAATGTAACACCTCATCTATCGTTACTATTAGTGCAACATGTATCTTTATTACTTTTTTAAATTTTTCTACTTTGCGATAATGAGTCATTTTGGTGGCAAGTACATAACATCGAATTGGGCTGAGTGGGAGTTTCAGTTCAAGTTGTGGCTGCGTACGCGGCATGGCATAAAGAGCGGTGATGAGATGATAATGATGTATTTCATTGGATATCGCTACAATTTGCAGAGTAGCAGTGTGCGTCATGAGGCAATAATTGACCTGGTTTGTAAATCACCCATTTTTAGATGTTACCTCTTATAAGCAGTAAATCATAACATACTCTTTACACTATGGTTTTGCTCGTAAGTAAATTCCACGGTCAACTAAATTCCTAATGATAACATCATTATCTTTTGCTTTTTTATATTCTTCATAGTTCATCATTACCTCTCCAAGGCCTAGGCACTCCCTAAGGCGGTTAACTACAATAACATACTCCCCTAAGCGATAATGTTTTGCGTAACCAATTATAGACTTTTTAAAAAGATCTTTTCCATATAAAAATAACATTTCACCCTCATTGTTTACAATTAATTCATTTTCGTAATTCATTGAATGAATAAGGCACACACCTTCAATATCCAGTTCTATTTTTTTGTTTATAATGTGTGCAAAGGGAAATCCAATGTATTTTAACTTTTTGCGATATCTTGATCTAAGGTAATGCTTCACTTTAGAATATACCCTTGGTTCTACAAACAATATTTCCCTATTATTTGCAAGTAAGAGGACATAATGCTTTGTAAACATATTAAGATGAATATTAAAGCGCATTGTTAAAAAATTATCAAGTTGCTTTTTGATATCACCAGGCAATTCTTTAAGCATTATGTTTCACCTTTTTTAATTTGCATACGAAAAAGCCTATTGTATTATCTGTATGTGGAAATAAACGTATCCCTCCTGCAATCTCTTTTTGTAAGACCTTTCCAAATATACTGGTGTATGCACGTCTTCCTATGGGCAGCTCAATTGGCTCTACATGGATATTGCCATGATTTTTGAGCAGCTTAGAAATTACAAATTCATTTTCCTCTGGTGTAGTGCTACATGTGGAATATACAATTGTACCTCCTGTTTTCAAGACAGATACTGCACGTTCCAGAAGCGTATATTGTATTTGACTCATAAAGTTAATATCACGTATACTTCGTTTCCATTTCCTGCTCTTATCAACACGTATTAGCCCCTCACCAGTACATGGGGCATCTAAAAGTATTTTATCGAATTTTATATTTAGAAGATGTATATTTTTTGCATTAAATTGGAAAACAATTGTGTTTCGTATACCCATTCTAGCTAGGTTTGACTTTAGTGCAGAGATTCTTTTATTAGATATATCTACAGCAAAGAGAAAGCCTTGATTACCCATAAGTTGCGCTAAGTGCGTGGTCTTACCCCCGGGTGCAGCACACATATCTAATACAATATCTTTTTCTGAGGGTGATAGTACCATAGGTGGAATTACTGAAGCTAAATCTTGAATAAAAAAATATCCTAGTAGATATTCTGGCAGTGAACTTAAAGAGTATGGGGCATAATCAATAATTTTTACATAAGATATCCACGGCACGTCTTTTAACTTAAATCCTTTTTTTGAGAGCCTTATAATCAACTCTTCTGGAGCTATTTTTAGGGTATTTATACGTATTGCCACAGGTGGTGGTGTTTCATTTGCATCTAAGAAATCTATTAGCTCATTAAAGGTTGAAAACATTTTTGAGAATCTATCTATCATATATAAGGGGTAATTATATTTCTTTGCTAAATAATCTAGTTGACTTTTTTTCAGTAGCATATAACATATCCCATCTTAAATTAATATAGCTAAGTGTTATTTCAATTACTATCTCTATTTAACTATTAACTGGTGATAATTACTTGTAAGTGTATATAACACAACAAAAAATTGCAATTTAATTATTCTAATGGAAAATTAAAAAGAGTAGGTTATACTAATCCAAGATGCACTTCACGCCACTGATAGTATTGGTCTGGGTATGTTGGTGATATGTATACCGTGGATGCATTAATATCATCTGCTATTTTACTTAGTATGGCAATATCGCGCTCATCAACAGAGCCCCAGAAGAAGAGTGAGAACGGATATCCATGACTGTATACTTCTTTTGTAAACATCAAGTTATCTACAAGTTTTGCATACTCGTCAGAATCCGTGTCTGGGAGTATTGGTGACCATGGATTAATATGTACTGCAATATTTCCTGTGATGTCTGAAAATGCTAATGGGTCTTGTCCGAATTCTAGCTCTGCGCCTTCTTTAAATTTTGTTTCTGAATCAATATATATTGTTGGAATGATGTACGCATCCTTTCTTACTTCCCAAATCTTATTCGATATGCGCTCTAACGCACTAGTCAGCTTAGATACACGCCATTTTTTCCATTCTTCAAGTATCTCTCTACTAGCAGAGATATTATCAAAGGTAAAATGCTCATTGATTCCCACGCGTTTTGAGAATTCTGTCTTGCATTTCTTGCATGCACAAAAGTCCCTTCTTACATATGAAAGCCCCGTTAAAATAATACCTTGAATCTCCATATCGATTACTTCTTGAGAAATTGCGCCTAAGTAATCCCAAAATGCTTCTTGGTTTGGACAAACATAGGAGCTAAACGCATCGCCTTCTGTATTAAATGTCTTGTAATAAGGATCTTTGCCAAATGTTGTATCCGCAAATGTGTTTATTACTGCGTAGATATCAATACCTAGCTGTGTTCCTAATGACGCAAATGAAGAAAAGAAATCCTTATATTTTTCATCCTCATGCGCGAACTTACTAGGATAATAAACTTTTCCTGATGGTGGTTTAGCTACAATAGCAACTTGTTCTAAAGAGCTTCCATATTTTGAATAGAAATCATCTGCAGATCCAATCCCCATTGTGGGATCTAAAACGATAACAACCTTCTTTTCGATAATTAATCTGCGCAAATCCATCGGTAATCACCATTAACTGTTCATTACTTTTGAAGAATTTAATGTTAACTTATAAATTAAGTTTTAGTTCATATCTTTTATTAATATTTATTATTCATACGTGTAAAAATAAACCTAGAATTACCTTATGTTAAAACCACTCACTTAATGCAGTATATCCTTCGATATCTTTAAACTCTATGCCCAATGCATCAAGTACTTGCTCGAATGTTGCTTTGAGATGTTCTTTATATTTTGCAACATCAATCTCATTTAGTGATGCCAATTCGACAGGTTTTACATTAGGTGGAGTTACTGTTTTTACAAAATGAATTATGTGCCCTACTGAAATCTTTTTACCTTTGCTTTCAAGGAGCCTCGCGGCTTTGACATGTTGTGGTGTTGTTTTTGTGTAAGATTTTAGTGGCTTGGTTAATTGAACTTTAATTGCTAGGTCCTCCAATGGATATTGCTTGTTCTCCAACTTTCGATAGCTTTCACGAATTATATCGAAAATTTTCTTTTTCGCAGATTCAAAATCTTTCTCAGTATGAACCTCCTTAAGAATGTTTAGCATTTCAGAAAAAGCCTCTTGGCAGAATTTCGGGGTATTGCGTTTCTTTCCAAGAAGTCCTTTCACATCAACAGTTCCATCAGGAAATACACCTAAGTAATTCTTTTTTCGTGTTGATAAAGCAACCCAACGATAAATTTTGTCTACATCAAGATCTATATTTAAGAAAGATTTGCTCCATTTCTTTAATTCTTCAATTTGCTCTTGTGTGGGGTTTGCTAGGAAAACACTATCTGTATCTCCATATAAAACTTGTACTCCAAGTTCTGCTGACTTTTCAATTGTTTTTTGAATAGCATATCTTCCTAGAGCTGTGGTACTCTCAGCAAGTGGTGGGCAGTAAAGTTCAAATGACTCGCTGCCAAATACACCATATGTTGCATTTATAAATACTTTAAGAGCACGCTCTACTGAGCGATACCATTGTCGTTTATCCTCTGATAAATCCTTTGATTTTGCAAGTTCTTTAAACCATTTAACACGGATATCTCGTAAAAATCCTACAAGAACTGATGTCAATCCAACACGCTTTTTACAAACCCAATGAGTGGTTCCTGGAATTATATTGTCTCGACATTCTTTATGGGGGCATCTAACTGTCTCGTAAGACAAATTATGCGTTTTAATTACCGATGGATATAATGATGCAAAGTCTAACACAACAACGTTGAAGTGTATTCCAGCAATAGGATTTACAACAATTGCACCTTTGTATTTTTTACCTTTAATTATGGCTTTAGTTGATGTTTCACTTTTCATCGCTAAAATGTCCTGAGGCCGTGGAATAAGGTATCCTCTTATACGGTGCTCGTAGTAAAACATTCCTCTTATCCAAGCAGAGATGTTTTGGCGATTTATGTCACGTATTGGTAATTTTGAGATTCGCATTAATAGGATGATTAGGTTCATCGTTAAATTTTCATTAAATGTTGTAAGCTCTAGTGTTATCAATGCATCATTGTAACAATAACTACCTAACCTCAATAAAGAGAGTTCAGATATTTCTTTCTCAAGTTTTATTTTCCCTTTTTTTAATAATGCATTTGCTACCGCGTCTAGAGAAGTTTCTTTATAAGCATTTCCGAATGCATAAATGTTGATTGAACGATTATGGAAGAATGGGTATAAGTCAAAATGTATTCCATATTTTAGTAATATTGCATTCTTTGCAATCGTTATTGGTATTTCATCTTGTGAAAAACCAAGTTTAAGGGCACGATGATACAAATAATTTAAGTCAAAATTATCGCCATTGAATGTAATAATAAATGGCTCTTCAGATAGTCTTTTGAAAACTGCCCTAAGTAGGTCTTCCTCCTTGTCATAGAATATGATTTCTACATTATCTTCACTAATCCAATCACCTTGTGGCATATCTTTTCGCTTTAGGATATGTACTTCGTTAATATCATAGTTTGATGCAAATGCAACTGCTATAATTGGATGCTCTGCAGCTTTTGGGTCTGGTATTACATCTACTGCCTCTGCTAATACCTCTATATCCATTGCAACCCGTTTTATGTTAGGTACTGGAGTAAATAACAAATCAAAAAATGAGTCTAATAGTTGTTTTGCTTCTTGAGTTTCATCCTCAAACAATTGTTCTATCTCTCTCTTTACGCTCTCAGGAGGACTACGTTTAACACGTACTAATTGACCATTTTCTATTTTATAAAATAAACCAGGAATAAGTTGCAAATCCATAAGATAACACTTGCGATAAGGTATGTGTGCTTCCCACGCTTCCTTTATTATATCACGAATCGAATTTGATGTTCCTCCTATTGAAAGCGGATCTGTAGCAATAATTTTACTCATACGGATTGAGCGATCTTCTAGTAAGTCATATTTCTCAACCTCAATGATATCCACAAATCCTGGATGATTAACTAACTGTTGATTTTGTAAAAGAATTTGTTTTGGTTCTTTAGACAGACAATATGGCTTATGACCTGTTGTATCATACCATCGATAAATTTTGTTTTTCTTCGGGTCATATAGTTTCAAATATGCTTTTTGAGCAGTACCGTCATAATCGATATCAAGAAGGATACAATCATCAGTATTTGTGGGTTTATCAATGGTCGCCACATTAATATCACTACTCTTAGAACGTGTATTATTCATGAACTCTTGGTTTTTTGTCGGTTGTACGTTACTCTCTGCTGTTATTTTATTCTTTGCTTCTTCTTCAAGGGTTTCATCATTCTCTTTCTTAATAAAAGGAAGTAGTGTTGATTGATTTGACAAATAACAACCCCATTGTACAATTTCTCTTTATGTTAATAGTTAACATCAAGCTAAATAAAACATAATATCCATTATTATTTTTCTATTCATATTTATAAACTAAGTACAACGCATAACAAAGTATAACAAATAGAATTGTGGTGCGGGGGGAGGGATTTGAACCCTCGAACCCCTTCGGGACAGGCGCATCCTGCATCTTAAAGATGTCTCAGGCCTGCGCCGTTGGCCAGGCTTGGCGACCCCCGCACTTTTCATAAAAATTTCATTTAATGCTTATTTATTTTTTTTGGAAAAATAACAAGAAGTGTAGAATGATTAGTTATCATCCACCGAATAGGTCTGCCAATCCAAGAGCTTCCTCTTCTTCCTTCTTTTCAGCTTCTTCTTTTTTCTCATCTTTAGTTTCTTCAGCTTCCTCGGTTACAATGGATTCTAATTCGGGCACAGCATCTGGATTTATCTTTGCAATAGCCTGTGCTAATGCAGTTGCTTCAGCTTGTGCTTTTGTGAGTACGTATGGCGCGGTGTCTGGGGTTAGTATGCTTGCAGCTACAGCAAGTGCTAATGCATCCATATACGCTTTCTGGAGAATTGGTTTTGCAGTTTCATCAGTAATTATTGTTGCGTTAAAGGCCAAGTTAAATGCTTCTTGCACTGCTAATTTGACATCATTAATATACTCGTCTAGTTCTCTATTTAGTAACTCTGATGGGATAATAATCCCATTTTCAAAAGCTACAGTTAAGATAAGTCCTACCTCTTTTGGAAGAACATTAAGCCTTTTTAATATAGCCGCCAGTGCATCAGAAACAACTTCACCTTTCTTAGCAACTACCGTATCTTTTTCTACATGTATTGTCCCACGTTCTATTTTCGTAGGGATCCCTACAGAATGTAATTCACTGATTGCAGGTCCTGGTGCGAGCCCTGTGTCCCCTGCCGGAACTATTATGTCATTAGGTGCTATCTCCCCTGCTTTTATAGGTGCTTTTGTTTTATGCTTTTGCAAAAACAGACTTATTTTAAATGGATTATCATTTGTAAACAAAAATGCAGCAGAACCTTCAATAAATTCTTTAAGTTTATTAACTCCTTTCTTTTTTGCCGCTGCTTTATCTAAAGCTAACTTCATTAATGTATTTTTGCTCATGTACAATAATGCCACTTTCTTGAGATTTTTACGTAAGTCCTGAATTTGCTTCGACGCAAGACCATCCATTCTTGTAATACCTATTACATTATATCTAAGTATGTTATTGACTAATCGATTCACTTCTTTAATCTTCCATTCAGCTACCCTCGGCGCACCTTTTCTTGCCATCATTATCGGTCACCACAAAAATCTTAACAAGTATTAATTATTCTCATTATATTTTGATTTGAACAGCGGGCCCCATTGTTTTTTTAACATAAATTGAACCTATATTGGCGAGACCTCTTTCTAATTTGTGAAGTATATTATCAATCACTGCTCTAATATTTTCCGCGATTTGCTGATCATCCATGTTTTCGTCTCCAACTTTTACTTGGAGAACTGGTGTGTTTTTAACACGGTATTTAACCATTTTTTGATAATTTTCAATTACGTCTTCTAGTTTTATTGTTGGCGGAATTGGTATTGGCATTTTATCACGAGGTCCTAACACTTGACCTAGATATCTACCAATATGGGGCATTAAATCTGTGCTTGCCAGTATTATATCGTATTCCTCGGCTAATTTTTTTATGCGTTTTTTATCTCCACCCAAAATTTCAATATCCTTTTTGCCAAGCACAGGTAATCCTAATTTTTTAGCTCTAACTGCTAGATCGCCCTCGCCAAAAACTAAAATCTTTCTAGGCTTGCTAAATTTGTGTGGTAATGTAATAGTACCACTAATTCTGTTTCTAGGTTGTTTGAGATCAAGATCCTTTAAGTTTATAATTAAGTCAAAACTTTGAAGAAAATTACGTTTTTTCCCGCTTTCTCTAGCCTCTTTTACTGCTTCTATAATGTTATTAATGTCAATCGCCATGTACAATCCCTCAGTTAGGTTTAGTGTGTCGTTATCCACAATTTACCTTATAAACTTTTTTTATTCGCTTTCATACTTCTTTATCACAGAATCCCAAACACCATCATCAATTTCTTTCTGAATTTCTTTAGGTGACTTATTTTCTATAGTAACCCCCATTGACAACGCAGTACCTGTTACTGTCTTCACAGCACTCTTTAAGTCAATAGTATTCATGTCTTTAAGTTTAGCTTTCGCTATTCTTATGACCGCTTCCATTGAGATGTTACCAATTGTCTCACTTTTTGGATTTCCACTACCTTTCTCCTTTTTTAATTCTACTAGTATTAGAGCTGGTGTGGGTGGAGTGCCAACTTCTATTTCAAATTCTCTAGTTTTTTTATCAACAATTACCTTTACAGGTACCTTAAGCCCCTCAAACTGTTTAGTTAATTCATTTATTTTTTGTATAACTTGTCCTAAGTTAACTCCTGTGGGCCCAAGAGCAGGACCTAATGGAGGGCCTGGTGTTGCCTTTCCACCAACAACTAAAGTTTCAACAATGTGCTTGTCTTTACTCATCTACTTATTCCTCCGTTGATTCTTTCACTTCAGATCCTTGTGCTTTTTCAATTAATCTAATAAAACTTGCATGAACCTTAATTGGAATTGGATATGAAGATTCCAAAAGTTGAAGAACAACTTCTTCTTTTTCTTGCTTAATTTGTGTTATTACTGCTTTTTCTCCTTTGAATGGCCCACCTATAATCTCAACTAAATCGCCTTCATTTAGTCCTTCTGTGGGTGGATGTGGAATTAGGAAATGCTCTACTTCTGAGTAGTTTATATTTGATATTACCTTACCTCTAACATGCCTCAGTCCCATTATACCCATTTGAACATAATGTCTGGCTTCGGCCTCTACAATGATGTATCCTCTAATATCTTCTGGTACAAGAATTGCGGTAATTCCTTTCATTGCCTTTGCTTTCTCGCCAAGTATCATAGCTATGCTTTTTTCTTGACCAACTGTTGTGCGTACAGCAAAGAGTGCAGTTTTTCTTTTTACCATTTGTTATGCCCCTGCTCCAGTTAATGTTGAGCTAATCATTTGCGCGATTAGTGTAATTATATATCCAATAATTCCAATGGCGATTATACCTAATGAGGAGATTCTTATACTAAGCCATAACTCACTCTTAGATGGCTTTTTTGCCAGTCTTAATATTCTTTTTACTTCATTAATGAAAGTTGTAACACCCAATTCATGTCACCTATCCATGTGGATGTTAGTTATATTAATAATATTTTCGTTAGTAGGTTATTATAGCAATTAGTAATCAGAAAATTACGATACGAGTTAAAAATGAAAATAATCTAGTAGATATATATTTTTCTATTTTATG
>Ga0164318_10000665_pt1 | contig 27515 bp, 12 predicted proteins | sample GuaBasSedimGuay9_FD_113734 | JGI IMG/M metagenome (GOLD analysis project Ga0164318, IMG submission 113734) | Subseafloor sediment microbial communities from Guaymas Basin, Gulf of California, Mexico - Guay9, Core 4571-4, 0-3 cm | ecosystem: Environmental > Aquatic > Marine > Hydrothermal vents...
CATCGGGCTGGTCGTCCTGGGCGGCTACGCGGTTCACAAGGTGAAACAGGCCGGTTTTGATACGACACTGTTGAAAAAGAACCCGGCTGCAGCAGCAATCAAATTTGCCGCCGCCATGAATCCCGATGTGGAAGTCGTCAGCAGCGACAACGATTCCCAGACTCTGAAACTTCGTAAAAAGAAAACCGGGGAAACCATCACCATTGACCTGCAGAATATGAAGGATGGCAAAATCCGTGTAGTAGATGAAAAGGGAAAAGAAAGCACCATTGATCTGCAGGATGTTAAGGATGGTAAATTCCGCTTTTTCGATGACGAAGGAAAAGAAAGCACCATCAGTATAAGCGGGTCGGACAAGGAGGGAGAAGAGTCCGGCACTATGAATATCAAGACCTCAGAGGGAAATTTCAATCTCTCAACCGGATCAAAAGCCGACAAGCTGCCAAAATGGGTACCCATGTACAAAGATATCGTGCCGACCAAGGTCATGATCATGACTGCGGATAAGGGGTCAAGCGGCGGATATTCCATTGTAGTCAAGGATTCCGTAGAAGATGCCGCCACCCTGATGGAGAAGAAGCTGAAGGACAATGGCTTTACTATCAGCAAAAACAGTTATTCCATGAATGACAAAAAGATGATTAACATTTCCGGCCAGAAGGACGGCGGCCTTTCTATCAATGTTATTGTTACCAACACAGACGAAGGCACCGGTCTCAACATCACATTTTCTGAAAAATTCGGATCTTGAGAAAAGAAGGGATAAGTTTAAGTCTGAGTTCAAGTCTAAGTTCAGACAAGCAGCAAAAGGACAGGGAATGATTAGTTCCCTGCCTTTTTTCCTTTCCTTCCCCACTTAACCTTAACCTTGTTCCTGCTTGCCTTTTCTCCCCCCTTGCATTTTCCGTAGCGGGTCGGGTATCATAGGGCCCGGAAGAAAAACCGCCCCGGAAAGGAGAATAATATGATGGATCTGGAAGCAGCAATTGAACTCCACAATAGCCTGAAGGACCGTATCCCCATAATTCGAGGTTATCTTTGACTCGACTGGTAAGCAAAATCGAATTATTGAATTGGAAGAAAAGACGTCCGATCCGGAATTCTGGAATGACAATGAGGCTGCACAGAAGGTATTGAAAGAAGTTTCCCGCCTGAAAGCGCACATCGATATGGACAAGAAACTCCAGGAAGCCGCCGAAGAAGTGGATGTGCTGCTGGAGCTCCAGTCTGAAGGCGAGGATATGGTAGCCGAACTTTCCGAACAAATTACAGTACTGTCTGAAATTGTGGAGGATGCAGAGCTCCGTATGATTCTCGGGGGAAAGCATGACCCCAACAATGCCATTCTGACGATTCATTCCGGTTCCGGGGGCACCGAGTCCCAGGACTGGGCCCAGATGTTGTACCGGATGTACACCCGCTACGTTGAACGCAAGGGCTTCAAGATGGAAATTATTGATTTTCAACCTGGCGATGAAGCCGGAATCAAGAGTGTCACTGCGCTGGTGGAGGGAGATTATGCCTACGGCTACCTGAAGGCGGAAACCGGTGTTCATCGCCTGGTCCGTATCAGCCCCTTTGATGCCAACAGCCGTCGCCACACCTCTTTCGCGTCCGTTCTGGCGGTACCGGAAATTGACGATGATATTGATATTGACATCAATGAAAAGGATCTGCGGATTGATACCTACCGCTCCAGTGGTGCAGGGGGCCAACACGTCAACACCACAGACTCTGCTGTCCGTATCACTCATCTCCCCACCGGCACCGTTGTCTGTTGCCAGAACGAACGGTCTCAGATTAAAAACCGGGATGTGGCAATGAAAGTGCTGAAGTCCCGGCTTTATGAGCTGGAACTCGAAAAACAGAAAAAACACCATGAAAAACTGGCGGGAGAAAAGAAAGAAATCAGTTGGGGCAGCCAGATCCGTTCATACGTCCTCCACCCCTACCGGATGATCAAGGACCATCGAACCGGTTATGAAACCGGGAACATTGATCCGGTCCTGGACGGTGACCTGGATCCTTTTATCCGCGAATACCTGGTAATGAGCGCATCCGGAAAGGGTAAATGATTCCCACTGTTGTTTTTTCGGGGCTCACAATCCTTTTTGCCATCATCAGTCTTTTTCTCTGGTTGAAACTAAAAAAAACCAGTGCCACCCACAGACTGCAGGTTGATTTGAGCGAGGCAGGGATTCTGGCCTCCGGCCTGGCACATGAGATCCGAAATCCCCTGAACTCCATTAAAATCAACATCCAGTTGCTTCAGGAAGACCTTGAGGATTCCCTTCAGGATGAAGAAACCAAAACAGAATTCCGGGAAACTATCAATCTTGTAACCTACGAAATTGGCCGATTGAACGAATTGATGACCAATTTTCTGACTTACGCCCGGCCCACCGAATTGAAACGGGAAACACTGGATTTAAATCATTTTCTCAATGATTTGATTCAGTTTCTAAAAAAACAGGCAGACGAAAAAGGCGTTTCACTGGAGAGTTCTTTACCTGAAAGCCCCATACTCATCAATGGAGATGCAAGACGGCTTCGCCAGGCATTGATGAATATCCTCATCAATGACATTCAGATTGTCCCGGAAAAAGGCCGGATTCAGGTGTCGCTGAAAGCGGTTCGGGATCTCGCAGTTATCCGGGTAGAAGATAATGGACCGGGAATGACGGAAGAGTTTATGCGGGAAATATTTGTCGCCTTCCGCTCCCAGCGGCGGGGGGGAACTGGATTGGGGCTTTCAATCGCCAATAAGTTCGTTGAAGCCCATGGGGGCGGCATAAAAGTTGAGAGCACCGTTGGAAAGGGAACTACGTTTTCTATAATTCTTCCTCTGAAGAATATGGAAGCGGGAAAAGAATCTTGACAAATTCAAGAGAAATAAGTATAATCCATAAAGATTGAGAATTGTTCCTGATTAGGAGGTACTCATGGCAGAAAAACAACATCGGATGACAAGACAGAGACGGATTGTTTTAGAAACTGTTAAAGGGCTGAAGACCCATCCCACCGCGGATGAGGTTTTTGGACTTGTACGGAAAAAACTCCCCCGGATCAGTCTGGGTACGGTATACAGAAACCTGGAATTACTGACCGAACAGGGAATTATTCGGAAACTGGACACTGCGGGGCAACAGAAACGCTTTGACGGGGACACCAGCCCACACTACCATATAAAATGTGTCAAGTGCGGGAAAATTGACGATTTATATTTCGAGCTTCCGAAGCCCTCACCCGCCTGGGCGGCACAAACGGATTTTCAGATTCTGGAGTACAATGTGGAACTGCTGGGCATTTGCCCGAAGTGCCAGAAAGAGATGGCTCAGCACTGATTTTCCTGCGCTGCTTAACAGGTGAAGTAATTGCCTTCAAGTGCTGAATATGGCATAACGACACCAGGAAAAACAGGGAATTTTGGTAAAGAACAATCCGAAAACGGGGGAAATATGAATTTTAACACAGTGGATGACTTGCTGGACTTTGCAATCTCAGAAGAAGAAAAGGCTTCGGAATTTTACACCGGCCTGGCAGAAAGAATGGATCGGCCATGGATGAAGAAGATTTTTCTCGAATTTTCCAAAGAAGAACTGGGCCACAAAGCTATTCTTGAGGGAATCAAGAAGGGCGGCGATCTGCAGGCCCTGCAGGAACAGATTCTGGACCTGAAAATTCTGGAAGGGTTACATGCAGGAGATGTGCCTGCTGATGCCATTGATTACCAGCAGGCCCTGGTTATTGCCATGAAGGCGGAAAAAGAGGCTTATATCCTCTACACCAGCCTGGCTGAGATCGCCCGGGACGAAAAAGCCAGGGGCGTACTGTATCGCCTGGCCCAGGAAGAAGCCAAACACAAGCTCCGTTTTGAAATGGAGTATGATGAAATGATTCTGAAAGAAAACTGAATAACAGGGGGAATTTATGATCTCAAAAGAAATGGAAAAAGCACTCAATGACCAGATCAACGCGGAATTCTTTTCCGCCTATCTCTATCTGGCCATGGCTGCCTATTTTGAAGACGAAAATCTTTCCGGCTGCGCTCACTGGATGGAGCTGCAGTACCAGGAAGAATCTGAACATGGGATGAAGATTTACAAGTACATCAACGACCGGGGCGGACGGGTTCAATTGAATGCTATTGAGAAACCCCAGGAAAAGTGGGAAAACCCCCTTGCGGCCTTTGAAGCCGCCTACAAACACGAGCAGTACATCACCGGTCGCATCAATGATCTGATGAAACTGGCGGTGGAATTAAATGATTTCACCACCCAGAGTTTTCTTCAGTGGTACCTCAACGAACAGATTGAGGAAGAAGCCAACGTGGACGGGATTGTCCAGTCCTTCAACCTGATGGGCAATGACAAGCGGGCCCTCTTCATGATGGATCGGGAACTGAAGCAACGCCAATTGAGCTCAGACACAGGGAAATAATGAAGAAAGAGGATACCGCCGCTATCCGTTTTCAAAGAGAACGGGATGAATTGAACAATATTGTGCTGAAGCATGCAGGGAAAAACCTGAAACGGTTTTATTCGCTGGACAGCGCAGTGTATCGAGATGGGGCGTTACCGGCCAAAACCAAGGAGCTCCTGGGGTTTTCAACTTCCCTTGTCCTTCGTTGCGATGACTGCATTCTCTACCACACCATCCGCTGTTTTGAGGAGGGTGTGACAACTGAGGAGTTTGAAGAAGCCGTCACTATCGGCCTTGCAGTGGGCGGCTCCATCACCATCCCCCACATCCGCCGCGCCATGAAGAACTGGCAGGAACTGCTGGATCACGGTTTACCGGGAAAGGGGAAATAAATGTGCGAAATAATCGGATTTCTGCCAAATCAAGCAGAATTTCCGGTAAAATAGGCCGTAGTGGCCATAATTGGAGGAAACATGAAAAAGTATATTTGTGACATCTGTGGATACATCTATGACCCTGAAATCGGAGATCCGGATAACGACATTGCCCCGGGCACTTCTTTTGAGAACATCCCTGAAGACTGGGTCTGCCCACTGTGTGGCGTCGGGAAAGAAGACTTTTCCGAATACGAAGACTGATTGATTGTGCTACCGGCGGGTGGAAACGACTTCAGCCGCCTTTTTTCTTGTCCGCAAATGGAGTTAAAGCTCCTGGAGACAGGATGTTAATGAATTTAATTTAATTCTCACGGAGGAGCAATGGCTGTCAGAAAATTGAAAGACCGTATTTTCGAGGTGGGTGCGATTGACTGGGACCGGGAACTGTTTGATGAACTGGTTCACCTGCCGGATGGAACCAGTTACAACGCCTACCTGATCCAGGGAAGTGAAAAAACTGCCCTGATCGATACAGTGGATCCGGCAAAGGAACAGGTTCTAATTCAGAATCTGAGATCCCTTCACTCCGAACGGATTGATTATCTGATATCCAATCATGCAGAGCAAGACCATTCCGGGTGCATACCGAAAATTCTGGAGCTCCATCCGGAAACCATGGTAGTGACCAATTCGAAATGTAAGGCCATGCTGATGGATCACCTGCACGTAGCGGAAGATCGGTTTATTGTAATCAAAGACCGGGAAACATTGTCTCTGGGGGATAAGACCCTGGAATTTATAATGACGCCCTGGGTACACTGGCCGGAAACCATGACCACCTATCTCAGGGAAGACAAGATTCTTTTCCCCTGCGATTTCTTCGGTGCCCACCGGGCGACCAGCAACCTTTTTGTCACTAAAGAGTCCAAGGTTTATTATGGTGCCAAACGCTACTACGCGGAAATCATGATGCCGTTTCGGACCATCATCCAAAAGCATCTGAAAACACTGGAAAATTACGATATTGAGATAATCGCCCCCAGTCACGGCCCGGTTTATGACCGCCCTGCCTTCATTATGGATGCGTACCGGGACTGGGTCTCAAACGATGTCAAAAATAAGGTACTGATCCCCTTTGTTTCCATGCACGGCAGCACCCGTGCCATGGTGGATCACCTGACCGGGGCTCTGATTGACAGAGGAATCAAGGTCAAGCTGTTCAATCTGGTGAAAGCGGACATGGGTGAATACGCGATGGATGTGGTTGATGCCGCAACTGTCGTCTTTGGTACTCCCTATGTACTGGCGGGAGCCCATCCCTCGGTAGTGTATGCCGCGTATTTCACCGGAGCGCTCCGGGCAAAGGTCAAGCACGTGGGCATCATGGCTTCTTTCGGCTGGGGTGGAAAGGTTGTGGAACAGGTGAAGTCCCTTATCGAACCGGTTAAAGCCGAGCATTTTGAACCGGTTCTGTCCAAAGGGCTTCCAGGAGAAGCTGATTTCAAGAATGTGGATATCCTTGCAGATACGATTTTGGAACGACACCGGAATCTGAATATTTTATAGAGAAAAAACGGGGTTTTGCCCCGTTTTTTTATAATTCGAACTCTTTTCTCAACTGGATGATACGCTGGCGTGTGAGCCCCAGGATCCGGCCGGTCTTCGAGTTGTTGTAATTGTTTTCCTCCAGCACTTTTTTCAGGTATTGCTTCTGGAATGCCCGGGTTGCCTGCTTCAATTTACCAGCATACCTAACCTGTCCGGACTTTTCCATTACAGGCAGATGTTCCGGCCGGATTTCAGAATCTCCGCTACCATTAACGATGCCCATCATCAGAATGTTCTGAAGTTCACGTATATTGCCCCTGTACGTGTATCCGGACAAAAGATCCCTTGCCTCCGAGCTTAGCTTCTTTCCAACGCCGTCATCCATCTGGCCAAGAAGGTAATCCGCAAGCTCCGGGATATCTTCCAGTCTTTCTCTGAGAGATGGGGTAAACAGGCGAAAACCGGCGATCCGATAAAAGAGGTCTTCCCTGAAACGCTTTTCCTTCACCGCCTGTTCCAGATCCCGGTTGGTCGCAAATACAAACCTGGCCTCTACCTTACGTGGAGTGGAATCACCAAGACGGTAATACTCCCGTTCCTGGAGTACTCTCAGAAGTTTGGCCTGAGTTCCCATCGGCATTTCCCCGATTTCGTCCAGAAATAAGGTACCGTCCCTTGCGGATTCCAGTAAGCCTGCCCGACTGACCTGAGCGCCTGTGAACGCCCCCCGTACATACCCGAACAACTCACTCTCTATCAAATTATCCGGTAAAGCCGCGCAGTTAATTGCGAGGAAAGGCTTGTCTTTCCGGCTGGAACAGAAATGGACTGCTCGGGCAGTGAGCTCTTTTCCGGTACCGCTTTCCCCGGTTACCAGAACAGGAAACATAAAGTCAGCGGCCTTTGATATTTCATCTTTCAGCTTTCGGATTGGTTCTGAATGGCCAACAATCAATGACAGATAGGGACATTGTGTATCTGTATCTGTATCTGTCCGGACGGCAGTGGAAAGGCGGGGAAAGCCTGAAGCGGCAAATCCCACCACAAATTTAAGAAAAGGCATCAATTCCTCTTCCGGTTCAGGCTTCACATCCAGGAACAACCGGCCTTCTGAATCTCCAATGGTGAAGACATTTTCCTTTGCAGGAAATCCCGGCCTTCGAAGTTCAAAGTCCGTAAACCCGGCCCACTCCCCAAGGCGTCGAAACGCCTGGTGGAAACTGGCCTGTTCGTTTTTCCTTGCATGGCCCATCACCCGGGAAAGCAGGGAAAAGATTTCCGGGTCCAGAAAACTCCGTTTTCGGGCCAGAAAATGATGGCGAAACCGGCCCGCAAGGACTCCATTGAACTCACGAACCCTCTTGTAGTCATTTTTCAGCTCTTCCTCGTCCACTACTCCCACAAGGCGCGGATACCTGCTAAGAAGCAGAGAGCGAAGGGTAAAGGTAAACTGCTCGGAATTGGCATGACCTGCATCCTCGTACAGATCCGCAACTTCAGCCAATGAACGGGAAGTAATCAGGGCGTCCAGCACCCGCACATACCGGACATCGTCCAAAGACAGGCTCCCGGGATCAAGCATTGAAAGTGCCGTCTTTGCCGCCTCAAGGTCCCCGACTTTTCGATTATATTCTACAGTCAGCAGATTAATCTGAGTGTCCCAAAAAGGCTGCCCCTTAGCCCTTTCTGTCAAACTGGCTAATGAACCGGCCGCTGAATCAAGCTTTCCCAGTTCTAAATACACCGTCACCAGCATGTAGTGAATGCCGGTGATTTCCTCTTCAAACCCACCCTTTTGAGCCAGGTCCAGAGCCTCTTCCAGCAAAACAGCCGCTTCCTCAAAACGGTATGCCATAGCAGCTACTTTACCCAGCGCCTTCAGGTTGAATACAACATAGCGGGTGTGGCCACTTGCCCGATTCCGTTTCAAGTCCTTCTGGAACACATCTGCCGCCGCATCGAGACGACAGAGATTCATGTCCACCATGGCCATGTTGTATGCCACTTTTTCAAACTGCCAGGCATTTTCGAGTGAAACAAAAAGTTCCATCGCCTGGTAATAGCAGACTTCTGCATCCCGGAATTTCGGTATCCTGAACAGAGCGTTCCCCAGTCGTTTCAACACAAAAGCCTTACGGTAAAGCTGTCGGTTTTCCTGTGCCAGCTCAATTCCCCGGCGAAGCAGCAATTCCCCCTCAGAGGAATCACTTCGAAAAGTCAGCTCCCCCCGGAACTCATAAAAAAGCGCGTCTTTCCCCTGATTCTTTTCATATTCAGAAAGTTGATCTCTTAAGTCATCCAGCTTCCCCTGCATCAAAAGAACCTGAAAGAGATGCTCAGAATCCAGTTTTTCCATGCTGAATTCTTTTCCCCGCTGGGCCATTAGAAAATGGTAGCACGAAGGCTCAAATCCCTGCTCCCGGCAAAAAGATACCATTTCGTCCAAATTACCAATTTCAAAAAGCGCGTTGGCATAGAGAACGGCAAAGGGCCGTTCTTTCTTCAATGGCTCAAGCCAGTGTACAGCTCTTTTGAACTGGCCGGTAGCATAACAAACCAGCGCACAGGCTTCCGCAAATTGCCCCTCATCATGTTCTGCCACAGACTGCACCATAAGAAAAAGTCCGGGATCATCTTTCAGCCTGGACAGAATCCTGAACACCGCATCACTGTCTCCTTTTTTCAGTGCCCCGGTGATTTCAGCCGATAATTGCTCCAATTCCACCATGCCGGACGTAAAGGGGGTACAGAAGGGGGCAACGAGGCTTTTCAATTCCAGCATTTTATGAGGCGTCCCGGATGTCAATGCCTCTGCTTCCGAGGGATCCAGCCCCAGGGATTCGAGGGAAAATTCAGCCCGTGTTTTTTCATCCTTTTCCATCCATTGCAAGGCAAGGGGAAGTATTCCCAGTGTCTTTGCCTTTGCCTCTTCAAGAAAAACACCCGTATCGAACCGGGACAAAACACCGGATTTCACAATCAGTTCGCCAGCTTTCATCCCGGGATTCCAGACCACCGCTTTATGGGATTCCAGGCTCCGGTTCCACCGGGCTGAAAATGGCTTATCTGCAAGTATCAGAAACCGGATGGGCACTTGCTCTGCCAGCCAGTCAAACAGGTCAAGGGAATAGCTGTCCAGGCTGTCCTCCCGAACCACTGTGTAAAATACCTCCGGGATCAGTCCGGCAGATTTTTTCAGCACAGTCCGGATTCGGTCCTTCAGCGGCTTCGGAGCCGGGAGCCGCTCCACACCATGTTTTGGAAGATTCAGAAAATAAAACATCTCGGTAAAACGATCATAGGCGCCAAATGGAAGCGGCTTCAATTCAGGCATTTCAACCCACCGGCCAGTGTGCGCCTCCACAACGGGCATTATCGTGTTGCAAAAGGGCAACAGTACAAGAGGTGCCGATTCCGGTAAACTACACCGATATCGGAAGGAAAGCAGCCTGGAATCCATAGCATTGTCCTGCCAGTAATCAATGATTCGCCATTTAAAATGGACCAGTGTCATTTCCGGATCATTGAGCACCTCCAGGGCATCGGTAAATTCTCTGGGATAATTTACAATCACCTGCCCCAGCGTCTTCCCCTCCGGAAGCACTTCCTTTCGGAGAAAAATTTGTAAAAACAACCGGTAAACACGGCGAAGAAATTCTGCTTCATCAAATTCTTCCTGTGTTGAAAGACCGGAGGGAAGGAAGAGAAATCTATCTTTTGTAACATGGATATTGTTCAAGGCCAGTGACTCCGGCATCATCCCCTTTTGCTTGAAGAAAAACCCCGCATTGATCAATTGGGCCGCATAGTGAACCGCTGTTCTAAATGGTAGCTTCCGGCCGGTTTCAGCCAGGGGGCGGCCTGGCTGCAGGCGATTTCCGGAAAAGAAAAGAAAATCTGTCGTCATCGGCGGCTCAGCAACTGATCATAGTCAGGCAGCCTCCAGAGGCGCCGGTCTGTTTCTTCCTCAAGAAAATCCACCGATTCCCTGATTTTCCCCATCAGGGGCAGAATGCTGCCAAAACAGAACTGCGCCTGCTGCTCACTTCCTTCAATTCCCCGCAACCCTTCCAGTTCGCCGGCAAGCCTGCCCGAATCCCGCTCCAGCTGGCCTGAGAGTTCCCGATAACGGGTACGAACTCCCCAGGCCAGTTCGTCCAGATCCCTCAATTGCATCACCAGGGCCGGCCGAATATCTTTGCGAATCAATTTCTGCAGCGTCCGGGCCTCAATCTCCACCCGTTTTGCGTACTCCTCTACTTTAATCTCATAGCGTGCATCCAATTCGGTCCGGTTCAGTACATTGGCTGAAAGAAGAAACGACCTTTCCTTTTCGTCACAGAAAGCGGCCCGAAGCGCCTCCGGCGTAGCTTTCAGATTGGGCAGCCCCCGTTTCACCGCCTCCTCCTGCCATCCCCGGCTGTAGCAATTTCCATTAAATACGACCCGGTCGCAGTTGTTCAGCATGGCAGACAATGCCGCGAGAATTGCTTCTTCGCGGTTTTTTCCCCCGCTTACTTCCCTGCGAATCATCTCTGACATCTCCTTCATACTCTCCGCCATCGCGGTATTCAACACCGTATTGGGAAAGCCCAGAGGCTGAGCAGAACCCACAGCCCGGAATTCAAATTTGTTACCGGTAAATGCAATGGGAGACGTTCGGTTGCGATCCGTGTTATCTTTTTCAATCTGCGGCACATACTTCAAACCGGCCTGAACTGTCTCCAAAGCATTAAGCTCTGTAAAATTGCCGCATTTCAGATCGTTCAACACCTGCTCCAGGGCACTTCCCACGAAAACAGAAATGATGGACGGCGGTGCTTCATGGCCGCCAAGACGGAAATCATTGGAGGCGGTTGCCACCGAAGCCCGGATAAACACACCATGTTGATGAACCGCATTGATAAAGGAGACAAGGAAACAGAGAAAACGGAGGAATTCCTCCCGGTTCTTCCCGGGGCTGAAATAATTTATACCGGCCTCATCCGCCATGGACCAGTTATTGTGTTTGCCGCTGCCGTTGAGGCCCTGGAAGGGTTTTTCGTGAAGGAGCAGTGCAAAGCCCCTGGCCGCCGCCTTCTGCTTCAACATCATCATCATCAACTGATTGTGGTCTGCCGCGATATTCACCTCTTCAAAGACCGGTGCAATCTCATATTGGCTCGGCGCAACTTCGTTATGCCGAGTCTTGCACGGCACACCCAATCTGTACAATGCCAACTCCACGTCCTCCATAAAGGCCTTCACATCCGGTAGAATACTCCCGAAATAATGGTCGGAAAGTTTCTGCCCCCGGATTGGCTGCGCACCGACCAGGGTTCGCCCGGTGAGCATTAAATCTTCCCGTTTCCTGTACACTTCCCGGTCAATGAGATAGTATTCCTGTTCCGCACCGGCAGTGACAACCACCCGCTGCGGAACCGGATAGCCCATTACCCCGAGGAGTTCCTTTGCCGCCTCGTCCAGCACCATGGTAGAGCGAATCAGAGTGGACTTCTTGTCAAGCGAATCCCCATTGTAGGAAAAAAATACTGAGGGGATACACAGGGTATTGGCCAGGTCTCCCTCAATGATAAAGCAGGGGCTCTTGGGATCCCACGCGGTGTAACCCCGAGCTTCAAAGGTGGTTCGGGTGCCGCCGCTGGGAAAGCTGGATGCGTCCGGTTCCCCCTGCATCAGTTCACTGGCAAAAAAGCGCTCAATGGGGACGCCGTCGCCGTGGAATTGCAAAAACGCATCGTGTTTTTCCGCCGTTTGGCCGGTCAGGGGCTGGAACCAGTGGGTGTAGTGGGTAGCATTGTTTTCCAGCGCCCATTCTTTCAGGGCGTGGGCAATGCATTCTGCCACGTCCCGAGTCATGGGTTCCCCTCGTTCAATTGTGGCATGGAAACGCTGGAGAACCTCAAACGAGAGTTTCTCCCGCATCACCTTTTCATTAAATGTAAGATTTCCAAAGAGTTCAGAAATTTTCATTTCACGCTCTCTGCCGCAGCAATCCGTGTTTTGCGGGGAATCGGGTCCGCCTTCCTGCCACATGCTGTTGCCACAAGCAAAAATACCAATACCAGTAACAAAACTCCCACTGCTTTCACCACACCCTCCTGAATTTTGAATCTTCCTCTGCATTCTACCCCAAAAAGGAGCTTTAGTGCGGAAAAATTGATGATTTCTACTCCTCATTTTGAAGTCCCTGAATAAAATGCTTGACAGGAAACAACAGGGTGCTATATTTTTAGCATAGTGCTAAACAATTAGCATCCGCTTGCGTAAAATAGAGAGTACGGAAGTTTAGAGGGAGGCATAATGACAACATTGAATCGGTTAAGTCGGCGGGAAAGACAGATTATGGATGTTATCTACGAGATGGGCTCAGCAACCGTGCAGGAAGTTCTGGATCGACTGGATGATCCCCCCAGCTATTCGGCGGTTCGGGCCATGATGCGAATTCTGGAAGAAAAGGGCACATTGGAGCATCGCCAGGACGGGCCCCGCTATATTTACCTGCCTACAACGCCGAGAGAGGAAGCGCGGCGATCCGCGCTCAATCACCTGGTATCCACATTTTTTAACGGCTCCATGGCAGATACGGTGGCAACCCTGCTGGACATCCGGGATGGGGAATTGTCAGACGAAGAGTTCCAACGCCTCCAGCATTTGATTGATAAGGCGAAAAAGGAAGGCCGCTGACATGAGTTACTGGGCAAATATTCTCGTTCAGTCTACATGGGTTATTTTTCTGCTGAAAGCAACACTGGTGATCGCGGCCGGGGGCCTTCTGACAGCAATGCTGGCAAATCGGGCGGCGGCCCGTTACCGGATATGGTCCGGCGTTTTTGCTGCATTGGCAATACTTCCGATTGCACATTTCGGGTTTACAGGGTGGCAGCTACCTATTGCCATGAAGTCGGATCAAACCAGAGCTATTAACCGGATACACACGGCCTCCTCTATGGTTCAAGAGGAAATAACTGCCTTCGGCGTCGGCGGCATTCTCGCCAGTACGGCAGGAAGAACCGGATATGGCAAGAACACCAAACACTCCCCCGCAGAAACCAGCGAAACCGGGGTTCTAACGGAAAAGGCTCCATCTTCAGCTTTGCTATTCTCAACATCAAGTCTCTTCTGGGCCATCTGGTTGTTCGGGGCACTCTTTCTTTTCCTGAGGCTGGTTCTGGGCAGGATTCAGGCCCATCGGCTGTTTTATCATTCTCTGCCGCTGAACGATGACAGTTGGTCGTTTGTGGTCCGTTTTGTGCGCCGAAGGTTGGGAATGCGCCAACATACCGTCGTGGCAACTCACCCCCATGTACCAATCCCATTGACCTACGGAACCGCGCGGCCGGTGGTAATGCTGCCGCCATCGGCAGACGAATGGTCCATGGAACGAAGGTGCATCGTTTTGCTTCATGAGTTTGCCCACATCCGGCGCCGGGACGATCTGACCCGTTTGGCAGCCCGGGCTGTCACTATTATGTATTGGTTTCACCCATTGTCCTGGCTGGCGTTCAGAAAATTCAAGATGGAACAAGAGAAATCCTGTGATGAGCGGGTCATTCGATCCGGAATTCGACCCTCTGATTACGCGTCCCATCTGGTAGAACTGGCAAGGGGCGTAGCTTCACGAGGTGCTTTCAAACCGATGGCAATGGCAGGTGCCGCCACCCTCGGCATGGCACGCAAGCCGAAACTTGAGGGACGGCTGTCAGAGATTCTCAATAATTCCCCACACAAGGAGACAGGTATGAAATTCAAAATCGCAGGTATGTTTTTTATGGCCGCGTGCGGAATACTACTGATGGTTCAACCAGTTGCGAAGGCAATGGATATGCCGCCCGACCCTGTGGCAGCCGTCCCCGCAGCTCCGGCTCCCCCAGCGAAAGTGAAGGCGCAGAAAAAGCCGGCAACCCCCGCAAAAGCACCAAAAGAACCGAAAGCTCCTGAGGGCAAAAAGGAAATTTGCAAAAAAACCGTGGTCACGGTTACAGACAATGGCAAGGGCAAAGTCATTATCATCAAGGACGGCAACAAGGTTAAGAAAATTCACGTCAAAGCAACAGATGGAGACAAAGACAATAAGGTAAATTGCAAGAAAATCATGGGCGTCTCTTTGGTTCCTGGAGAAAGCCCTGTCTACCTCGTTAAAGACGGTGACAAGTTGAAAGACATTCGCGTTAAAGTAAATGACGGCGAAGAAGATGACGATACTGTCATCCTCCTTGGAGACGATGGGGATAAGGGGCACAACGTTTTTGTTATGAAAGAGTTCAAGAAAGAGTACAAGACACAGATGAAAGCCGCCATGGTAGAATTGAAGCAGGCCATGGAGATGCTTGCACAAAAGAAGAAGGATCTGGCGAAACTCAACAGGGAGATGGCGAAGAGCATGGGGTCCATGAAAGTGAACAGTGCAGCGGCAAAGGCTCAGCTGAAAAAGGCCATGGAAAAGCTTGACGTAAAACTCAAAGCCCAGATGGAAAAGAACGAAGCGACCATGAAAAAACTGGAAGAAGCAAACAGAAAACTGGCCGAAGAAATGCGGGGCCGTGATTTCAAATGGGTGGAAAGAGAGAATGAAGCCCATGCCCGCCACATGGAGAAACTGGAGAATCTTGAAGCAAAGAAAGCCCGGCGAATCAAGGTAATCGTAAAATCGAAGGAAGCCGCTGAGAAAGATCGGGAATTGAAACTGAAGAAGATTGAAGAAGAACTGGCGAAGAAACACGTCGGGAAAACAATGCAGTGGGTAGTTCAGGTGGATGAAGATGATGCAGAAGGGGATCACAACCTTAAGGTGCTTCCTGGCCACGGAGACCACTTGTTCATCAAAACAACCGGCAACGATAAAATGAAAATCAAACTGAAAATTAAGTTGGAAAGTCTGGAGAAAAAAGACAAAAAGAAAATTGACAAGGCATTGAAGAAGTTTGAGAAAGACTTACCGAAGGGCGTTAACCTGAACAGCAACCGGGATGACAATGTCATTTCGCTGGATCTCAATGTCCAAGAAGGTACAAATCTATCTAATGCGGACCAGAACAAACTGGACAACGCTGTTGAAACACTCAAGAATCAGATTCGGGATATCAAGGGGAATAAGAACGTTGATGTCCATGAAATCCACATTGAAAAGAAGAAAATCAGGCATCAATAGCAAAGGACTCAACACAATTAGGCAATTCAAATTACAGTACGGCTTTTCTCCTTCTACCCGCCGAAAGGCGGGTTTTTTTGTGCCTGCAGCTTACCTACCGGACTGACAATTATTGTCTCTGAGTGACAATTTTTGTCAGTAATCGTTCCTGAAAACTATTTATTTCCTCCTTATTTTGTGTTAAAATTATCATAACGTCTTCATTTGGATTACGTTGTACTGGTTTTAAGTTTGTGGCACATTTATTGCATAGCTTAACCGGTAGCAAAGCGGGAGGGAATTCGCTTACATGGCAGATGGACAGTGGAATGTATTTTGCGAAAACAATAATGTTATTTTATTCTGGCAACAAGCAAGCAAATATTTCTATAAATTCGATATAAAACCAGGAGGTCTTGTATGAAACGGAGGGGACTGTGTAAGTTTCACACGTGGGCAACGGCATTGGCAATTACGGTACTGAGTGCAGTATCCGCGTCGGCACAGGTAAACGCATCGTTTACGGCGGAGAGCACCTCATTGACAGTGGGAGAAACCGGTAGCTGGACGGTGACGGTGACCAACAACGATACGACTGCTGTCAGCGGCGGTTCACTGGTGGTGACGATACCGGACGATTTTACGGTGACCAATGGCGGAGGCGCTAGCGAAAATGCCGGGCCACCCCACACCCTGACGTGGAGCTCGATTGACCTTGCAGCAGGCGGCGGATCGGCTTCTTTCACGTTTAACGCCCATCCTGACTGCGCCGCGGGGAGCGGCCAGACGATGGACGCAGACTTCAATAGTGGTGCCGCAACCGCAGTTTCCTCCTCCATTGCTGTTCTTTATCCGTTGATGAACCTGGAACTGGTGGATTCCAACGGTGATACGGTGACCAGCGCCTCGGTGGGCGACAGTGTTACCTGGGTTTTGACCATTGACAACAGCGGCACCGGGGATATGGTGACCGGTGCGGATATATCCTTTACCCTCGGAGCAGGTTTTTCCTTTACGTCCATCAGCAGCTCCAGCGGGCATACGACACCGGGTGCGTTGACACCGGGAACAGCGGCAAACTGGAATACCGGTACCATCACGGCTGGCGGCAGCGCGGTGTATCAGATTGTCGCAACAGTCACCAGTTGTAATCTGAATGAGTTGACAAATTCTGTGACGGCCGACTGGTCCGACGGCACCAGTAACTGCAACGCCGTTCAGCATAGCGGCAGTACTTCCATTGCGTTGATCATCCATGAACCTGCGGTTGAGATCACCGTGAACAATCCTGGACAGATTCCCTACTGCACCGGAACCACGGCATCCATCACGGTGGACAATTCCACCGGTGCCGGGCCGGCCGAAAATTTCACGCTGGCGGTGCAGGGCTGGCCGGCCCAGTGGTCGGTGAGCAATGTGACCAATGGCGTGGCCTGGGATGGAGCAAGTGCGACGTTTACCCTGCCGGATATCGCAGCGGGAGATTCACTGACATTTCAGTTTAACATTGACCCGGCGGCAGGATGTTCGGTGACGGATTCCGCAACCCTTATGTTCCTGCCCAACTATACCAACGAGTGCGGAGCGGTGTATGGAACCAAGTATTTCAACCCGGTGGTGGGGCCCCAGACATGGACCATGGAATCGCCAGTGTCTCCGACGGTCACAGCCACCAAGAGCGGGCCGACGTCGGTACTGTTGGGAGAAACGGGACTGACCTATACCATTGATGTAACCTATACCGGCCCCACCGACAATTTGCCCTACATGGCGACGATTACCGATGATTATCCCGATGCCGCCCAGATCGGGCTTACCGACGGCTTTACCGTAACGGATCCGGACGGGGGAAGTGATAACGGGAGCACAATCACCTGGACGCACCAGTTTACCGCCAGCCCGGAAACAGTGACCTACACTGTGGTGATGAATGCGCCGACAGATACCTGTGCGCCATTCAATACCTATCATAACAATGTAACAGTGGACAGTGTCCCCAATGACTGCCGGGGCTGTCCCGGTGTCATTACCAACGCATCCCTCGCCATTTTTATGCCGGATACCAATACACCGATTATGAACACATCCTCTGTTGCTCCGGTTTCGGCCCAGCCGGTGGATGTGTGCAGCGACGCTACTTTTTCGACAAATTATACCTTTGATACCGGCGCCCCGGCCAACTGGGACAATATCACGCTATATAATGAGATTACCCCGGCGGGATTCAACTTTGTATCCATTGACAGTGTAACGGTAAATGGGACGGACTATACCGCATCCCTTGGAAACAGTTTTCCACTGGACCTGACATCTTTGACAGCTGCCGGAGCAGCGGCACCGAGTAGCGGCGCGGCGCTGGTTGTCACCTATACCTACCATGTGGACAATAGCGAAGGAGATTTCACCGTACACTCCTGGCTGGACGTGCCCGGAAGCGGCACCCATTGCGGCAGTTCCCCCCAGTTTGATGTATCCACCGGGTTTACGGTGGAGGGATCGGCCATGACGGTGACCTGCGGCGGCACCCCGGCGCTGTTGAGTGTTTGCGAGGAGCAACCGTTTACCATTACCATCGGCGGAAACGGACGCACCAACTACGACGCGACCGTCACACTGGACACCCGGGGAAATTACACCTATGTCAGCACCACGGGCTTCAACGGGATTCTGGATGCCTCGGGCAACACCATGGCCGCCTTCGAACCCACCAATAACGGAGACGGAACCTATACATGGAACCTCGCAGCCCATACGCCGGACGGCAGCGGGGATATTCAGCCCCAGGGGGTGATTACGGTGCGGATGGCCCACAATTGCAGCACCAGTCCCATCGACTGGGGTGCGTCCGGTCTGTACAACAACAAGTGCGAAAACGGCACCAATCCGCAGGTCAGAAGCACCAGTGACAGTGATGCCCCCGATCTGCTTCTGGATGGAAAACCAACCTTCCGGCTGAATCCGGTATCGGTGTTCGCATATTCCCCCAATGTGTCCGACCGGATCGAGATTGTCAACGGGGGCAGCGGACCCATGTTCAATGTGGACGTGACCATGACTCTGGACACCGACGTGGAGTATGCCGGCAGCTATACCATGGCCAACGGGGCTACTGCGCCGGATTTGGTAACCGGGAATGCCGGGGACCACACGGTTGTGTTCCACTGGGATCAGATTGATCCCGGGGTGGCAGAATACCTGAACATGGATCTCCATGTTGTTGGTTGCACCAACCTGGACATTGACGGCCAGCTGACCTGGGGATGCGGTGGCGCTGCCTGCGATACGGTAAACGCATCGGCCGTGGTGAAATTACCACAGTCGGAGCTGCTGGTGGCGTACCATGACGGGGAAACGATTGACCCCTGCGACCTTCGGGACGCCACCTTCCGGGTTGATGTGGATAACAACGGCAAAGTGGACGGCTTTAACGTCAAAATAGTGGAGATGTTGCCGCCGGGCGTTACCCTTGTGGCAGGCAGTTCAACCTACACTCATACCGACGGCTACGGTGCATTGAGCAGTTCTCCCACCATTTCAACCGCTGATGTCGGCGGCCGGCAACAGATTACATGGGATTTCAGCACCGTCCTGCCGGTGAATGGCGAGGGAACCCCGGCTCTGAAACCCGGGAGCACGCTCCGGGTGGATTTTGACGTGGAAGTGGTGGATTGCAGCGCCGCAGACACATATCTGTCTTCCAACCGCCAGGCTGAGGCCCATGCCGAATACGATCCCCCCTGCAATGCGGGTGGCAGTGGAAACACGGCTTCCGCCAGTCAGGTCGTAACCTCCCGGCCGGTCAATCCTGATATTTCCGTTGTAAAGGAAGTTAGAAATTTGACCAAGGGAAGTGACTGGACAGATACCGAAGTACTCGCGGATCAGAATGACACATTGGAGTGGCGCGTAACGTACACATCGGACGGGGATTATACCGCGTCCGATGTAGTATTGTCCGATATTCCCCCTTCCAACGTCTCACTTACTCCTGGTGCATTTAGCTCCACCTGCGGGATAACCTCAACGGATTTTTTCGGTACCGGGGCCAGTGTGGGAGATATGAACGTTGGTGATTCCTGTACCGTGACATACCGTACATCAGTGGATGACTGCAGCACAAGCGTAACGCATAATGCGGCCAAAGCCCAATGGGGATGCTGCGCCGGAACCGCGGAAGCGGAAAGTGCCATCGACAGTGTAAATTTAAAAACCACTGCGGACTTTGTGTCCGGAGATGTGTCCCTGTCTCATAACACATGGACAACATGCAACGGTAATGTGACCATTACGCTGACCAACGCAGGCGGTACGGCACTCAATGGAGGGGGGATTACGTATACACTGCCGACAGGGTATGCTTATGACAGTTCAGGTAGTTGTAGTATTACCGCGTCCGACACCCCGCCCGGTGTAACCCATGCCGCTTTTGTATGCACTCCCTCTATTTCCGGGCAGACTTTAAGCTGGGACAACAGCAATATTGATTTTGTATCAACGGGGGAAACCATCACCATAACCTTCACTGTGAAAGGAGACGGCACATACTGTGATACAAGTGCGGCCAATGATGCTGCGGATCCGGATGTTCCGATTCCGAATCTGGGCGATTCCGTGGTGTTTAATTATTCCGATTCCTGCGGCAATACGGACAGCGCAACGGATAGTGATACAATCAACCCGGTTCAGCCGGACATTGACATAAACATTACACCGGATAAGCAGAGTACGACGGAAGGGAATCAGGTAAGCTGGACCATCACCCTGACCAACGAAGGGGGCGCGTCGGCGTCCAACATCACGTTGACCGATGTGCTGGGGAACGGTTTCAGCGGGATTTCCGATACTCAGGGCGGTAGCTGGAGCGGGACCACCGGAACATGGAATATTCCGGGGCCGATCGCGCCGGGCGGTACCTGGCAGGTGACCGTTACTGCCACAGCTGGGGCCGGATCGCTGACCAACCATGCTACAGTGGAAGGGCAATGTCTCGATGCCGGAGGATCTCCCAATTGCACCTACACCCATGATGAAACCGATGCCTACACAGCCGCCTATTCGGTTACGAAAACGGTGGACAAGGCAACGGCCAACGTCGGCGAATTGCTGACCTATGACCTGACTATTGTGTACAGCAACACCGAACAGTTTGAAAACACTGTTGTAACCGATACGCTGGATACCTATCTTGACTTTGTATCGGCCGCAGCTCAGGGGGACAGTGATTTCACCTCTTCCCCGACCCAGAACGGACAGGATCTGACATGGAATCTGCCCGCTTTTAACGGGCGGAAAGTGTTCCATTTTCTGGTAACCGCGCGGGTGAAAAACGATACGGTGGGGAGCGGATGGACCCAGGGAAACTGGCTGTCCACCGACTTCGGAGTGGATTTTGACGGAGATGCCACCGCCGATGCGTCCTTTCACGGGGCGGATAATGTCTCCACAAACATTACTGAACCGAACCTGTCCATCACCAAGAATATTTCACCGACAACCGGCCTGCAGGCCGGGGATACCGTTACCATCACACTAAATGTGACCAATTCCGGCGACGGCCCGGCCTACCGGATAACGGTGGGCGACCTGCTCAATGACACTGACAATGACGGTGACGTGGATGCTAACGATATCGTGGTGTATGATACCGCAACAGCGGTAGCGGGAACGACGCCGGGGGACTTTACCTATGCCCTTTCCGGAAGCGGAGCCGGTGCGCAGGTGACGTATACGTCCAACGGGGACAATCCCATTGCACCGGGGGACACCCGTCAGTTTGTGTTCACAGTGAACCTGGCCACCTCGGTTCTCACCGGGTCCAGTTACATCAATCAGGCCACGGTGCAGGGCTGGTCTTTGATGCCAAGTGACAGTGCGTCCGGCAATACAACCTACGACCGTTCTACCGGTGGGAGTGGGACCGACAGTATCAGTACCCAACGCTCTTCCGTACAGTCCAAGACCATTACAGCCACGTCCGAAGCATTTACCTCCGGCAGCAACCTGGCTGTCGGCGAAGTGGCGACCTACGAAATCCACTTCCAGTTGCCGGCCGGGACCACCCGGAACGTGCGGCTTTACGACCGATTGGTCAATCTCGGCGGCACGCCGTGGGGTGAATACGTGGCCGGCAGTGCCACGCTGGCCCGGTCCGATACCGGGCTCACCGCCGCAAATGATCCGGGTGCCATCAACAGCGCCGCCGTCAACACGCCGGTGAACGTGGACGGCAACCTGACCTTTTCGGACACCACCAACTACCGATATATCCGGCTCGAGATGGGGGATATCACCAACACCTCCGCTGCGGCGGCGGAATACGTCCTGACGTTGGATGTAGTGGTGCTGAACAATGCCGTGACCAATGCCGGGGCTGCCTTGAGCGACAGGGGATACATGCGTTATCTGGATTCCAATGGAAGCCATCACTATATCCATACCGGCAATGTGACAGAATATGTAGCGGAACCGGCGCCTGCTGTGACGAAAACAGCCAGTCCCACCAGCGGGCAAGGGGGCGACACCATCACTTTTACCGTTGTAATCGCCAACACGGCGTCCGGATCGTATGCCGCACCGGCGTTTGACTGGACGTTTTCCGATCCGTTGCCGGCGGACTACACCAATCCGGTTGTGACGAATATCGACGCCGGTACCACCGGCGCCACCGTGAATGCGTCCTTTACCGGTAACACCTTGAACGGCGATATCGACCAGTTGGACCCGGGGGAATCGGTGACCATCACGTACACGGCGGATCTCAAGACCGACGTGCAGCTGGGGGCGGTGATCACCAACACCGTTTCATTTGATACTACCTCGCTGCCGGGTCCGCAGGGAACCGGCAACGCCACACCGGGCGCCAGCGGCGCTTCCAACGGGGAACGGAACGGATCCGGCGGGGACAATGACCTAACCGGCAGTGATAATGCAACGGTGAACGTCAATACCCCGACCCTGACCAAGGCGGTGCTGACGCCCCAGACCTGGTATGCCATCGGCGATACCGAAACCTACCAGCTGACGCTGGGTGTTCCGGCAGGGGATACCAGTAATTTTGTACTGACCGACGTACTGCCTGCGGGCCTGACCTACGTGACCGGTTCCCAGTCGGTGGCCCTGCCGTCCGGTTTCACTGCCGTGAACAATCCGCCATCCTTCAGTTGGAACAGTGGTACCCGAACCCTCACCTGGGACTTCGGGAATATTCACAAGGACGCGCCGGCGGGCACCATCGTCGTCACCTACGATGTGCAGGTGGAGAATGTAATCGGGAACCAGGATGGCACCCTATTGACCAATACAGCCACCTTGAGCTACGGCTCCGGCCCCTCCACCATTCAGGATTCTGCATCCATTACAGTGGGTGAACCCAACCTGTACATGGAAAAGACGCCGCAAACCAGCGCTGCCGGGCTGGACGCCGGAGACACATTGCGGTACCGGGTGGAATTCTGGAACAACGGCCATACCACAGCGTACCGTGTCAACTGGTCAGATGTGCTGCCGACAGGGCTTTTTCAGATTCAGAACACCGCATTAACAGCAGTGAGCGGCAGTGTGGTACAGACTGGAACGGCCTCTGCCATTACCGGGACAGATTTGACTGTTTCAACAACTGCAAATACCAATGATACCTTATCGCTGCCAGCATTTGATATGGCGGCAGGTGCACATTTTTATGTGGAATTTGACTGTATCCTCATGAATACCGTGGTAGCGGGCCAGACCCTGACTAACGCCACCCGGGCATCCTACAACAGCCAGTTATCCGGTACTGATGGCAGGGACAACAGTACGAATCCGGGGAACGTGGATGACGATGATGACAGTAACCTCAACAACTACGAGGAGTCAGCGTCCCATTCCTTTGACGTGGATGCTACCATCAACATCGTCAAGACCCTTCCTGGAGGAACTGACCATTTCACCATCGGGGAAGACTTTCAGTACAATCTTCGGACATGGATAATCGAGGGAATTTCTCCATCGGTAGTGGTATCCGACACCCTGCCCACCGGTATCCTGTACCAGTCCCACAGCATCACCACGCCTCAGGTGGGAAATCCAGCTTTCGGAAATGCGACCTATGATACCCGAATCGGTACCGGCCAGGACGTGTCTTTTGATTTCGGAGATGTAAGCAACACCTCGGATAACAACACAGCCAACGACTATTTTGACACCGAACTGACGGTGCGCGTGGCCAATATCAGCGGTAACCAGAACGGGGATACTCGGAATAACAGCGCCACTGTAAGCTGGGGTGCCGGATCGGATGTAAACTCCGGTACAGTGACTATTACGGTGACTGAACCGAATCTGGTCATCACCAAAACCGTGAATCCCGCCAGCCAGGCACTGGACGATATTGTCACTTTCACCATTACTATCAGTCACAGCGGCAGTACCGCCGATGCCTATGACGTGGTAGTGAACGACGTTCTGCCTGCCGGGCTGACCTACATCGACACCACACTGCCCCCTGCGGACGTAACGGTATCCGGTCAGAACCTGGAATTTCGCAAAACGGTCATTACCCGGACAGATGGCAGCTGGACCTTTACCTATCGGGCCCGGATTGATCGGGATAGCACAGTGGGACAAACCTTGACCAATAACGCCGACGTGACCTGGGCCTCCCTTTCCGGTGCCACCGGCGCAGCAGACAGCGGCCGAAACGGCGACGACTGCGGTGCCCCGACACCGCTCAACGATTACTGTGATGCGGACAGCGCGTCAGTCACGCCGACTACATCCGCCTTCATTGATGCGGTAAAGACCGTCGCCCTGACCGGAGACAACAACGGAGACGGCATTGTGAACCCCGGTGACACCCTGACCTACACAGTAACCCTGACCAATACCGGATCAGATACAACCGGTGTGGCGTTTACCGATACCGTACCGACCCATACCACCTATGTGAGCGGTACGCTGGCCACCAGCACAGGCACGGCGGATGACTCCGGAGACCCGAACCTGCAGGTGGACGTTGGCAACCTGGCTTCCGGCGCCACGGTAACCATCACCTTTGATGTGACCGTGGATGCGGGAACGCCCGACGGCACCGTCATCTCCAACCAGGGTTCAGTGGATTCAGACCAGACAGTGCCGGAACCCACCGACGTGGATGGTAACGACGGGAACGGGGACCAGCCCACCGACATTCCGGTGGGAGACACCGCAAAAGACAGTGGATTGTACTGCTGGAAATACGTGGAATGGGCCACCGACGCCGATTCCAGCGGAGACATTACAGCTGGCGATACCATGACCTACTGGATTCTCCTGTACAACACCGGAGAACAGGATCTAACCAACGTCACATTCAGTGACACCATCCCGGCCGGGCTGACCTATGCGGCGGCCAGCGGGGCTTCTGGCGGATCCCTGAACATCTCCGGCAATACAGTAACCCTGACCGGCTTGAATCTGGCGCAGGGGGAGAGCGGTTATCTCTATTTTGATGTAACCGTAGATGCATGGACAGCGCCACCGGCTACACAGACCTACATTAACCAGGGCATTGCAGACTCAGATCAGACCAACCCGATACCATCTGATGGCAATGGAGATGAAACGGACGGCTATCAGCCAACGGAGTTTTCTGCAGTGTCAAGTGGCGGTAGCGGATCACCGGCCATTGACGTGGAAAAACGCTGGTCTCAGACCGCGGACAATGACGGAGACGGGCTGGTTGATCCGGGGGATGAAATCGGCTATGTGATTACAATCTCCAACACGGGATCGGCTGATGCAAATGATGTCCGGTTCAGTGACACTACGCCGGCTGACACCACCTACGTTACAGGAACGCTGGCCACCAGCCAGGGGATAGTGGTAAGTGAAACACCCATGGACGCCAACATCGGAACGATGGCACCGGGAGAAGTGGTTACCGTTACCTTCCGGGTGACGATCAACAGCAGCACGCCGGATGGAACCGTCATTCCCAATCAGGCCACCGTTACGGCATCCGGGGGTATCAATGAACCCAGTGATGACAACGGCACTGACAGTGACGGCAAAAATCCGACCCTGACCCCGGTGGACACCGGCGGCGGCTCCGGCGCCGGAACACCGGGCGGACTCACCAAGGTAATTTCCGGCACAAGTGAAGCGGGAAGCAGTGGTTCAGATGTCCTCGTAGGGGAAGTGGTAACCTTTCGGGTAACCATTGACGTGCCTGCAGGCGAACTGAATCAAGTAACGTTATTGGATAATCTGCCTGCCGGGCTGGCTTATATCCCCGGCACCGGCCGGCTGGCCCGTGTATTTGACACCGGCCTCAACAGCTCACTGGATCCGGGCGGCATCAACGCTACACCATCGGGCACCTTTGTTTCATTAACTGATGGCAGTGACCTGACGGTTTCCGGCGGCACAATTTCCGTTGCCCTCGGTGATCTGATCAACTCCGATAACGATGCCAACGCGGAACAATATATCCTTGAACTGAAAGCGATTGTCGAAAACATTGCGGCCAACCAGGCCGGCACTACCCTGACCAATCAGGGCGGCCTGGCCTATTGGAACGGCCTTTCCCAGGTGCAGAACCTGACACCGGAAACAGCCACCGTTACGGTGACTGAACCGGCCATGGCGATTACCAAGAGTGCGAATCCCACCGCTCTCCTGACCCAGGGCGGAACTGTTCGATATACCGTGATTGTTACCAACCCGGCAGCGGCATCCGCTGCCACCGGCTATGACATTTACATCACCGACGCCCTCCCGGCTCAGTTTACCGGGCTGTCAGTTCAGAGCATCACCCCCGCCGGTGGCGTGTCCGGCATAACGGACAATAGCAGCGGTACCACACTGGACATCACAGTGGATACCTTCCCTGCGGACGGTACCCTGACCATCGTGTACGACGGCACAACCGCCAGTCCGCTGGCAGCCGGTACCATCACCAATACTGCCAATTTAACCTGGACTTCCCTGCCGGGCGTACAGGGAACCGGCAGCGCCACACCGGGGAACCCCGGTGACAGTAACGGGGAACGGACCGGCAATGGCACCGGCCCCAATGACTACGCGGCAAATGACACCGCCGACGTGGTGGTTGGCACTGTCAACCTGACCAAGACGGTCACCAGCGGCAGCGGCCGCTACGCCATTGGTGACGTGGTCCATTACCAGGTAAACATTGGCCTCCCGGCCACCATCTCCATAGACAACAGCATGTTCAGCGACATACTGGACGAAGGGCTGACCTATGTGAGCGGCACACTGGCCGTTGCCCTACCGGCCGGAGTCACCCTGGGGAACAACCCGGCAGACTTCACCCGGACCGACAACTCCCCGGCAGCAGGCCAGGAAACACTTGCCCTGAACTGGGGGACTGTAGCAAACAGCAACGGCAGTACAGCCACCATCACGGTGGATTACGATGTCCTCGTGGACAACATTCTCAGCAATCAGGACAATCAGACTCTCGATAATGTGGCAGACCTGACATTTGATGACCCAGGTGGAAACGGAACGGTTACCATCTCCGACAATCGGTCGGTAACGGTGGGAGAACCGCACCTTTCCACACTGAAAACCATCACATCCTCCACCACCAACCTGGATGCGGGGGACAGCATCAGCTTCCAGGTGGATGTCAGCAACGACGGAACGACAACCGCCTATGAAGTGGTATTGCGTGATGTGCTGCCGGCGGGGCTGGAAAACGTAACCAACCTGAGCCTGGTGAGCGCAAGCGGCGGGGCCGAAACCCCAACCCTGACCAACAACGGAAGCGATTGGGCCACCAGTGGCTTCGACATTCCTGTCGGTGGCGCGGTTCGAATCACCTTTGATGCCCAACTGGCCAACTCGGTAATCCCGGGCCAGCAGATACAGAATACCGTCACCGCAAGTTTCAGCAGTCGGGACGGCACAGACGCCAATGAACGGGACGGCTCTACCGCCGGGTCCGACCAGGACAACAACAGTGACCTGAACAACTACAACGACAGCGGGTCTTCCCCTGTGATAACAGTGGCCGATCCGGTTCAGATTGACAAACAGTTCTACCCGAATCCCGG
>Ga0164318_10000666_pt1 | contig 27477 bp, 25 predicted proteins | sample GuaBasSedimGuay9_FD_113734 | JGI IMG/M metagenome (GOLD analysis project Ga0164318, IMG submission 113734) | Subseafloor sediment microbial communities from Guaymas Basin, Gulf of California, Mexico - Guay9, Core 4571-4, 0-3 cm | ecosystem: Environmental > Aquatic > Marine > Hydrothermal vents...
GTTGTAATAAATAAAGAGCAAACAGAAGCGAAATCTATTTATAGTGGAGAGTACAACAATCCAAAAACACTTATGGAACCTGTAAATGAAGTTGGCGACTCGACATACAGGTGGTATTGGCCGGGACATGGTTTTGTGAAAAATGATACATTATATGTTTTTGCACTAAATCTGTATAATGAAACTTCTGCTGTAGTAAAATCTACGAAAAACAAAGATGATATGGATGAGGTTGACAAACTGGCTGAAGAAATGTTTGCTTTCAGAATTGGACAAATTGATTTGTTAAGTTTTTCGCTTCCCGATTTTAAACATATTGAAACTCACAAAGTAGCTTTTGATTATGCTAAAAACCAAATTGATTTTGGAAATTGTGTTATGGTAGATGGTGATTATGTTTATATTTTTGGAACTAAAAATTATCCTGGCATTTCTAAAATTCATGTTGCAAGAGTTCTTTTTAATAGCAAAATATTTTATAATAATTGGGAATATTTTAATGGAGATGAATGGACAACTGATATTAAGAAATCAGTTCCTATTGACCTTGATATTTCTGTTTCAGAACAATTCAGTATTTTTAAATATAAAGAACAATATGTGTTATTAACCCAGGAAAGGTCGGGAACAGATATTTACACATATATATCAGAAAAACCTTATAAAGATTTCTATAACAAAAAAAAGATATATCACACACAAGATGCTGAAAATGATACGACTAAAAATATATTTTCATACAATGCACTGGCTCACGTGCAATATATTGAAAACGACGAGCTTTTAGTTTCTTATTGTGTAAACTCAAGAAGAGTTCGTGATGTTTTTGAAAATGTTGAAGCTTATCGTGCTAAATTTTTACGCGTTCCTATGAGAATGATTTTAAAATAATTTTCCATTAATTTATTATTATCGTTTTATGAAAATAAATTTCGAAAAGTTAAATTTAAAAAAAATCGCTATGAATAAGTTAATTTGAAAAATAAATTTATTAGTGACTGGAATATTTTTATTAAGTTTTTTTCTTTCATGTAATAAAAAAGTTAAAACAATTAATACTGAAAATATTGTAGAAAACACATCAAAGAAAACTCAAATAAAATTCAAATTAGCATTAGTTCAGATGCTTGTTGAAGAAGGGAATAGATCAAATAATCTCACACATGCCAAAGAAATGATTAGAGACGCAGCCGAAAATGGAACCGATTTAGTTTTATTACCTGAGCTAATGGATCTCGGTTGGGCACATCCTTCTGCATTAACTTCTGCAACTACGATTCCTCAAGGAGAAACTTGTCAGATGCTAATCGATGCAGCGAAAAGCAATAAAGTATATGTCTGCTCTGGTCTTGCAGAAAAAGATGGAGATAAAGTTTATAATTCGGCAGTTTTGATTTCTTCAAAAGGAAAAGTGCTAATGCATCATAGGAAAATTAATATATTAGATATAGCACAACAATATTATTCGGTAGGACACAGCCTTCATGTTTGTGAAACAAAATTTGGAACAATAGGACTATTGATTTGTGCTGATGCTTTTGCTGTACAAAGAGTTCTGAGTCAGGCTTTAGGTTATATGGAAGCTGATATTATTATTTCTCCTACTTCATGGGCTTTACCAACAGACTGGGATACAAGCAAACTACCTACAGCCAGAGAAATTTGGTACAATCATTATGTTCCGATAGCAAAAAAATTAGTATGCATATTGCAGGTTGTAGTAATGTTGGGTGGTTAAATGGATGTCCATGGAAAGGTAAAATGGCTATTGGAAACTCATTGGTAATTGGTCCAAAGAGAGAGATAATTGCAGAATGACCTTATGGCGTTGATGCCGAGAAAATTGTATATACTGATATTGATATTAATCAAAGACCGGTTAAAGGAACCGATTGGAAAAAATATTTTAATGAATTAGCTTATTAAATGAAAATATAATTTTAATCACATTCTTTTAAATTATGAAAAAAATTACAACATTACTATCGCTTATTATAATCTTTAATATGGCATCAATTGCACAAAAACAACATATTCTCAAATCAAGTAATATTAGTAAACCGGATACTGTTTGGGTTTTTACTCCCGATTGCTATAAAAATGATATTGAAAAAGAATACCCTGTAATATACTTACTTCATGGATGGAGTGGTAATTATCATCAATGGAACGATATTATGGACTGCCAATCATATGCTGATGAATATGGATTTATTATAGTTTGTCCAGATGGTTTATATAATTCATGGTATATTAATAGTCCTGTGAAAAAACAAAGTCAATTTACAGATTTTTTCTTTTCAGATCTTATGCCTTTTATCGCTGATAACTATCATGTTGATAGTAGTAATGTGTTTATTACAGGATTAAGTATGGGGGGGCATGGAGCTTTATATTTTTTTTCAAGAAGACCGGAATTATTTAAAAATGCAGGTAGTATTAGTGGAGTTGTTGATTTGAGTTTCTGTAGTAACAAATATAGTATTGAAAAATATCTGGGACTTACAAGAGAAAAAAATGATGAGGAAATTCTCAGTAAATATTCAGTTATTGGAAATATTGAAAAAATTGCTGCATCAAACAAGGAAATTATTTTTAGTTGTGGAACTGAAGATCCGTTTTACAGCATTAACAACACTTTACGCAGAAAATGTGATAGCTTGAAAATAAAAGCAGTATACATTTCAAGCCCGGGAACGCATAATTACAAGTATTGGAAGTCAGCGATAAAATATCAGTTTTATTTTTTCAATCAAAAACTAAAAAAATAATTATTTAGGAAATCAAATATAACTATTGCTTTAAAATAAAAGAACGGATACATAATAATATGTATCCGTTCTTTTTAAGTAGCGAGAGAGAGATTTGAACTCTCGACCTCATGATTATGAATCATGCGCTCTAACCAACTGAGCTATCTCGCCATAATTTGAGGCTGCAAATATAATATTTTCTTTTAAGTTTTTTAATTCTTTGTAATTTTTTTTACAGATTTTTATAAAAAATTTATTACGTTACTCCAAGTTAATTTAATTGCCATGATTAACAGAATTATAGCAAGAATTTTTTTTACTGTGCTTGGGTTTAGTTTCTTGTGCATAAACATAGTTCCCAGTAAAGCACCTGCAATTCCTGCAACTGATGCTATAATAAGAAGATGCCAATCAACATGTCCCATTGACCAATAAGTTAAAAATCCCGAAAAAGATGAAAAAGGCACAACAAAAGCTGTTATAGCTGCAATCTTTTTAGGATTATAGCCAAGTAAAAGCATTAGTGGGGAAATAATTCCTCCTCCGCCTATTCCAAGCATTCCTGATAATAAACCGGCAAATGCACCTATCAACGATAAGGAAATAATAGGTTTGTCTGTTCTGTATGTTTCTTTTTCTTTCTTTTTGTTAAATAAAAACATGAATCCTGAAAAAAGCAGAAAAGAGATAAACAGAATAAGTATGACTTTAGTAGGTATAAATTGAGAAACATAAGCACCTATGCTGGCAAACAAAAAAGAGAAAATTATTATAGGAATACCAACTTTAAAATCCAGTCGTTTGTTCCGTATATTTGAAATGCTCGCACCTGTCAAACTAACAGTGTTGTAAAAAAGTCCTACGGGTTTTGCAATATTAATAGGTATGCCAAACGATACTAATATTGGAATTAATATTATGGCTGCACCTACTCCACCAAGCGAAAACACAAAGGAAGCTATAAATGATATGATGAAAATTAAATAATCCATTATTATTGTTATATCTAAAATCCGCAAATCGTGGAACGGATTTGTTATTAAAAATAAATCATGAGTCCACTCCCAAAAGTTGCTAAGCGGTTAACTTTACAAAAAGACTGAAAGCTATAAATCTGTACGTCAGTTTGTTATAAATCCGCTAAGCGGCTATAAATTGATAACTTTAGTTTTCGGAGTAGTCTCATTATATTTGAAAAATATTTTTTGCTCTCTATTTAACTTTTTGATATATGTTTCAATAGTTTGCCGGGTTTAAATTCATCAATTAATAAATTATAACCGCCTTCAACAATTTTTACTTTTTCATAACCTAATGATAATAGATAAGCATAAACAATTACAGCTCTTACCCCTGATGAACAAAAAACACCAATCGTTTTGTCTTTTGGTATCTCATTTAATCTGTCAGGTATTTCATTAATTGGGATTTCAATAATTAATATATCATGAAAAAGTAATTTAAAACTTAAGGTTTTTGTTTCTTCTTTTGAACGAACATCTAATAATACATTGTTTTTGTCTTGTAAGATTTTGTCGGGACATATTTTATGTTTTCCATTACCAAAAAAATCAAATGTCATTGATTGCATTATTGTTTCTAAGTTTTTCATAATTGATATTTTTAAGTTTTGTTAGTTGGCAAATTAGCCAAACATTATTTATAAAATTATTTGGTTTTAATTATTTTATTGGCACAGTTGAAAAAATCTAACACACATTTCATTTTTAGTTCATAGTAAATTTTATTTCCTTGTTTTTTACCACAAACTATATCGGCGTTTTTTAATATACTTAAGTGTTTTGACATAGTTGAAATGTCAACATCAACCATTTTTGTTAAATCGTTAACACAACGCGGAGTTATTGCGAGTTCATTAACAATAAATAAACGAGTTGTGTGTGATAGTGCCTTCATTAAATTTGCATGAAGTTTATATTCTTCAATAATTGAATTATTCATAATAAAAGAATTTGGTTGTCTCGCCAATAAGATTGCAAATCTATATATTTTTTTTTAAATAAAAGAAATGTTTTGAAAAAAACAATTAGAAGTATTTATTTGTTTTATATAATTGGAATTTATATATTGCAAAATAACAAAATGAAGGGAAAAAATTATGGCAAAAAATAAATATCAATTAGAATATGTAATAAATACATCAGAAAGAATTTTGTTTAACAGAGTAAGTACTGCAAGTGGGTTAACAGAGTGGTTTGCCGATGATGTAAATGTTAATGATAATATTTATACTTTCATTTGGAATGGAGTTGAACAGGATGCCAAAATATTAGCTAAAAAAGATTTGTCATATATAAAATTTCATTGGGTTGAAGACGAAGAAGAAGACACTTTTTTTGAATTTAGACTAAATAAACTTGAATTAACCGGAGGATTGGCTCTTTTAGTAACAGACTTTGCCGAAGAAGACGAGAAAGAAGATGCTATTAGTCTTTGGGATACTCAGATTTCAGAATTAAAACATATTTTAGGTCTTTAATAGTATCAAAGTTTGATAATTTCTATTAATTTTACCATGTTTTTTTTAATTATATATTTTGCATAATGTGATTTGGCATTGCTATCTATTCTATGAAATTGAAAATCAATAATTTCATATGGTCATTGAGTTGTCATAACGCTTTGCCGTCAAATGTTGTCATTTATTTCAATTACTATTAATGACTATAAAATGACAATAAATGGATATGATGTTATGTTAAAATTATAACCGTTTATAGTATTATTGTAGGTAATTTTTTTCACTGTGAAAATAAAACGAGTTCATTATCTGGTAATTAAATCATGGATAGGACCATTAGTTGTAACTTTCTGTATTTCATTGTTTTTGTTGCTTATGCAATTTCTATGGAAATACATTGATGATATGGTTGGGAAAGGTTTAGAGTTTTCTGTAATTTCCGAATTGTTAATGTATGCTATTGCAGGGCTTGTTCCAATGGCATTACCTCTTTCAATATTATTAGCGTCTTTAATGGCATTTGGTAATTTGGGAGAACACTACGAACTAATATCTTTAAAATCTGCAGGAATATCATTATCACGAATTATGTATCCATTAATAATATTGACTTTTATTATTAGCATTGGTGCATTTTTCTTTTCTAATAATGTATTGCCATATACTAATCTGAAAATGGGAGCTTTGCTGTTTGATGTTAGAAATAAACGACCTGAAGTAAGTATTAAAGAAGGCGTTTTTTATAACGGAATAGATGGTTACAGTATAAAAGTTGGAAGAAAAAATAAATCAACAGGATTGCTTTACAATGTAATGATATATGATCATTCTTCTAGAAAGGGTAATTTGAATGTAACTATTGCAGATTCTGGCAGAATGGAGGTTACCGAAGATAAAAGAAATCTTATTTTATCATTATATAATGGAAAAACTTATACCGAAATACCCGTTGATAAAAGAAGAAATAAAACAAAATCACATCCATACAGGCAAGATAAATTTTCTGAACAAAAAGTAATTTTAGACCTTTCCGGATATGGCTTAAAGCGAACAGATGAAAATTTATTTAAAAATAATTATCAGATGTTGAATATAAATCAACTTTCAACGGCAGATGATTCTTTAAAGAAAGCTTTAAAATCATATAAAAATCAATTCTCAAAAAATTTGTTGAGAGCAAATTTTTTCAGGAAAGAGGTAAAAAATGACACAAACATTGTTAATTATTATGATACAATAAAATCTACTGTGAGTTTTGACAGCATATTTGAAACTTTATCGGCAGGAGAAAAAGCCCGAGTTATTGATCAAGCACTCAATTATGCAAGAACAACCAAATCTTATATCTCGTCGACTAAAAATGATTTTTTTAACAAACAAAAATGGATAAATAGGCATGAAATTGAATGGCATAGAAAATTTACTTTATCATTTGCATGTTTCATTTTGTTTTTTATTGGAGCTCCTCTTGGTGCAATTATTCGTAAAGGCGGACTTGGTATGCCTGTTGTAATTTCAGTATTGTTTTTCGTTTTATACTATGTTGTTTCAATGACAGGTGAGAAATATGTGAAATCATGTGTATTGCCGGCTTGGCAAGGCATGTGGCTTTCAGCATTTATTTTGTTACCTTTAGGTATATTCTTAACATATAAAGCGGCTACAGATTCTGTTATCCTTAATTTTGATTCTTATATTGATGCAGTAAAAAGGTTTTTTACTTCTAAGAAAAAAAAGAAGTAGTTTATGAACATTCTTCAGTTATGCAACAAAATGCCATATCCTCCAAAAGATGGAGGTTCTATTGCAACTTTAAATCTTGCAAAAGGCTTTTGTGAACATGGAAATAATGTTACTGTATTAGCAATGAATACTTCAAAACATTATTTTAATATTGATAATATTCCTGTAGAATTAAAAAGCAAAATTAATTTTTTTGATGTGTTTGTTAAAACTAAAATTAATCCTTTCTTAGCAACACTAAACTTATTTTTTTCTAATAAACCGTATAATGCTCAACGTTTTATTTCAAAAAAATTTCGTAATAAATTAATTAGCTTATTGTCGAATAATAATTATGAAATTATTCAACTTGAGGGATTATATTTATGCACATATATTGATGTGATTAGAAAATATTCTAATGCGAAAATTGTTTATAGAGCTCACAATATTGAACATGAGATTTGGAAACGAACAACCCTAAAACAAAAAGGATTGTTAAAAAAAACATATCTTAAAATCTTGACTAAAAGGATAAAAAATTATGAATTAAGAATCATAAATAAATACGATGCATTAGTTCCAATAACCGAAAGAGATGCATTGTTTTTTAATAATAATGGGAATAATAAACCCTATCATGTTTCAGCAGCAGGAGTTAATATTAATGATTTAAAACCAAATTATTCAAATATTGAAAATAATTCATTGTTTTATATTGGTGCTTTAGATTGGACACCAAATCAAGAGGGTTTAGTTTGGTTTCTAGAAAATGTTTGGAAAATCATATCAAAAAAGAATAAGAATTTAAGCTTATATATTGCAGGAAGAAATGCTCCTAAATGGTTTGTTAGTAAATTAAACTATGAAAATATTTTTTACCTTGGTGAGATTGACGATGCTTATGAATATATGAATTCAAAAGCAATTATGATTGTGCCTTTATTGTCAGGTAGCGGGATGAGAATTAAGATTATTGAGGGAATGGCGCTTGGTAAAACCATTATTTCAACATCAATTGGGGCAGAAGGAATTAACATAACACACAATAAAAATATTATTATTGCAGATAATGAACTAGATTTTATTAAAGGGATTGAAACTGTAATAAATGACAAAGTGTTTGCTAATAAAATTGGTGAAAATGCGGTTTCTTTTGTTAATAGTAATTACAATAACTTAACAATTTCGTCTTCATTAATTAATTTCTATAAAGGTTTATTTTAGATTATGATAATTATAAAAATATTATTCTGGTTGTCAATTTTCGCAATTGTTCATTCATATATTGTATACCCAATAATATTACAATTGTTTAGTTTATTAAAAAAAAGCAAAACACAAATACTAAACAATGAAAAAAATAAGTTGCCTTTTATATCAATATTAATGTCGGCATTTAACGAGCAGGAAGTTATAAAGGATAAGATTGATAGCATTTTTAAGACTTCTTATCCATTAGATAAAATTGAAGTTTTGGTTGGTTCAGATGCTTCAACAGATGAAACCGATAAGATTTTAAATCACCTGTCGTCAGAATATAAAAACTTACAGTTTTTTTCTTTTCAAAAAAGACAAGGTAAACCAAATATTATTAATCAGTTATCTGAGAAAGCAAGAGGTGAAATTTTAATATTAACAGATGCAAATGTTTTTTTTGAGAAGACAACAATAATAAATTTAGTAAAACCATTTACAAATAAAGAAATTGGACTTGTTGATGCAAGAATGATTAGTAAAGGTTTGAAAAAAGAAGGTATTTCTAAGCCTGAGAAGTTTTATATATCACATGAAGTTAATATAAAATCTAAAGAATCAATTTTATGGGGGACAATGATGGGACCGTTTGGAGGTTGTTTTGCTGTTAAATCAGAATTATTTTCAAAAGTACCTGATAAATTCCTTGTCGATGATTTTTATATAAATATGAAAGTCCTTGAAAAAGGGAAAAAAGCAGTCAATAATATAGAAGCTGTTGTTTATGAAGATGTGTCAAATAATTTAAAAGAAGAGTTTAAAAGAAAAGTACGCATTGCAACGGGTAACTTTCAAAATTTGAAAGAATTTAAACATTTACTTTCATTAAAAACGAAATCTATTGCTTTTTGCTTTTTGTCACATAAAGTGCTACGATGGTTTGGCCCGTTTTTTCTTTTAGCAGCTTTTTTATTTAACTTGATTTTAATAAAGAATACATTTTATTTGTATTTACTTTATTTGCAATGTGTTGTAATTATTTTACCTTTTATTGATTTTTTATTGAGGAAAATTGAAATACATATTATAATTTTACGATTTATTACACATTTTTATAGCATGAATATTGCTTTATTTATTGGATTTTTTAAATATTTAAAAGGAGTAAAAACTAATGTCTGGCAACCAACAAAACGAAACCAATAAAATAATATTAAACTCTATTGAAGAAGCAATAGAGGATATTAAAAAAGGGAAACTTATTATTGTTGTTGATGATGAAAATCGTGAAAATGAAGGCGATTTTATAACAGCAGCAGAGCTAATAACCCCCGAGAAAGTTAATTTTATGGCAACCCACGGTAGAGGATTAATTTGTACTTCTCTTACCGAAGAACGTTGTAAAGAGCTTGATCTTAATTTAATGGTTGGAAAGAATACTTCATTACACGAAACCCCTTTTACTGTATCGGTAGATTTAATAGGACAGGGTTGCACTACAGGAATATCTGCTTATGATCGTGCAATGACAATTAAAGCATTGGCTGATAATAATTCTAAGCCAGAAGATTTTGGACGACCTGGTCACATATTTCCTTTAAAAGCAAAGAATAAAGGAGTTTTACGCAGAACTGGACATACTGAAGCAGCTACTGATATTGCAAAATTAGCAGGATTAAAACCAGTTGGAGTACTTGTTGAAATCATGAATGATGATGGAACAATGGCTCGTCTGCCTCAGCTAGTTAAAATTGCAAATAAGTTCGATTTAAAGATTATTTCAATTGAAGATTTAATATCTTATAGATTAAAAAACGAGAGTTTGATTACTAGAGGTGTTGAAGTAAAATTACCAACTAAATACGGGAGTTTCAGATTAATTCCTTTTAAACAAAAATCAAATGGCTTGGAGCATGTTGCGTTAATAAAAGGTGAATGGGATAAAGATGAAGCAATTCTTGTTAGAGTTCACTCGTCGTGTCTTACTGGTGATATTTTTGGTTCATTAAGATGTGACTGTGGCGAGCAACTGCATAAAGCAATGCAAGAAGTTGATAAAGCAGGCAAAGGAGTTATTGTATATATGAACCAAGAGGGTAGGGGAATTGGATTGTTTAAAAAAATGGAAGCCTATAAGTTGCAAGAAGAGGGCATGGATACTGTTCAGGCAAATGAAGAACTTGGGTTTAAACCTGATGAAAGAGACTATGGTGTTGGAGCTCAGATTTTAAAAAATGTTGGTGTTCAAAAAATAAAATTGATTACAAATAACCCTGTTAAAAGAATTGGTCTTGAAGCATATGGACTTGAAATTGTTGAGAATGTATCGATTGAAATAGAACCTAATAAATACAATAATTTTTATATGAAAACAAAAAGAGACAAGATGGGGCATGTTTTACAGGCATTTAGGTATGATGATGAAGAATAAAATGTTGTTTAGTTATAAAAAAATACCCCTCGCAATTTTATTTGAGAGGGGCATTTTTTTATTTTAAAAAATTTATTCACGCATATCTACAACTTCAACATCAGGATGAGCTTTTGTGTCAAAAGTAAACATGTCATCTTGCATTTTAACATTAGGCTTAAAGTTTTTTATCTTAATTGTATATCTATTGCCGTCTTTGCTGAAATATTTTATTGAGTATAATTGATATTTAGCTTTGTCTATCTTAACTTTTATTTTGAAAAAATTTTTCTTTTTGTTTCTAGGAACTAATTCAATTAAATACAATTTTCTTCCATCTTCAACTACTTCACTAATATATTTATATTTAAATCCTTTGTTATAGATGTTGAATAAATCTCTTGGATTACTTAAAACATCATCATCTTGATTTTTATTTTTTCTGTCTTTTTTTTCTACTTCATACAAGTTTACTTCTTCTTCATCAGGCATATAAACCCATCTGTTTTTGCCATTAGAGTATGTTTCAGTACCCATAAGTAGAATTTTATATTTGTTTCCTTTTACAAACACTGTTCCTTCAAAGGTTTCATTTACACCATCTTGCAAGTTTTCCATGTTGTATGAAAAATTTGACTTAATGGTTTTATATGATTTTGTTTTAGATGAAACCTTATCTAATATTGATTTTGCTTTTGGTCCTTTTTGACTATATCCAACTAGTGTAGTTGCTAAAAATAAAATAGTAATTAATTTTTTTTTCATGTCTAAATTTTACTTTTGTTAAAATTATTCAATCACATTTATGTACGTTATAATAAGATATATGTTTCATTGATTATTGATTATTAAGTCTGGTAAATAATTGCTCTAATGAATATTCATCAGGGATAAGTACTTGTCGTGCTTTACTTCCTTCGTTAGGTCCAACAACACCGGCTGCCTCAAGTTGATCGATAATTCTTCCTGCTCTGTTATATCCAATTGAAAATTTTCTTTGTATTAGAGATGTAGAACCTTGTTGATGAATAACAATTAAACGAGCTGCATCCTCAAAAAGATTATCTCTTTTCTTTAAATCCACCTCAGTTACATCTTTCGAATTATCGTCAACATATTCAGGTAATAAGAAAGCTGTTGGATAGGCTTGTTGCTTTTCAATATATTCAATAATTTTTTCAATTTCAGGAGTGTCAATAAATGCACACTGAACACGAGTTAAATCACTTGCACTTGAAATAAGCATATCTCCTCTACCAATTAATTGATTTGCTCCTGTTTGGTCTAATATTGTTCGGGAATCCATGCTTGATGTTACCCTAAAAGCAATTCTTGTTGGGAAGTTTGCTTTGATAAGACCTGTAATAATATTTGTTGTTGGTCGTTGAGTGGCAATAATTAGATGAATACCAATAGCACGAGCTAGTTGAGCCAGTCGAGCAATTGGCATCTCAATTTCTTTCCCGGCAGTCATTATTAAATCTGCATATTCATCAATAACAACTACAATATATGGTAAGAAACGATGTCCGTTTTCCGGATTTAAATTTCGTTTAATAAATTTTGAATTATATTCTTTAATATTTCGGGTATGAGCTTTTTTCAACAAATCATATCGTTGATCCATCTCAACACATAAAGAATTTAGAGTATTTACTACTTTTTGAGTATCAGTAATAATTGCCTCTTCTGTGTCAGGCATTTTAGCCAAAAAATGTTTCTCTATTTGTGTATATAATGTAAGTTCAACTTTTTTAGGGTCTACTAAAACAAATTTTAGTTGTGAAGGATGTTTTTTATAAAGCAATGAAGTTAATATTGCATTTAAACCAACTGATTTTCCTTGTCCTGTTGCCCCAGCAACAAGTAAGTGTGGCATTTTAACTAAATCAACAACATAGGTTTCATTCGAGATTGTTTTCCCTAAAACAATAGGTAATTCATATTGAGATTCTTGAAATTTCTTAGAAGATATTACCGAGCGCATTGATACAATTTCCGGATTAATGTTTGGCACTTCAATCCCAATTGTTCCTTTTCCGGGCATTGGTGCAATTATTCTAATTCCAAGTGCAGCAAGGCTTAGAGCTATATCATCTTCAAGATTTTTTATTTTAGAAATTCGAACTCCGGGTGCAGGAATTATTTCATATAAAGTAATTGTTGGTCCTATTGTTGCACGAATTTTATCAATTCTAATTTTATAATTAGCAAGTGTTTCAACAATTTTGTTTTTATTGTTTAATAATTCTTCATTTGTAACAGCATTGTTAGATTTCTCATGTATGTTGAGTAATTCAATAGGAGGTAAACGATATGATGACAGATCTAATGTAGGGTCGTAATCTCCAAGAGGCTCTGAATGAATGTTCCCTGAATTATTTTCTTCATTTGTTGCTTTATTAATAATTGTAAGATTGAGTTCTGAATCATTATTTTCAACTTCAGATTCTTGCTTTTCACCTTCGGGTTCTTTTACAATTTCTTTAATTTCAAGTGTTTGAATATTGTTGTCAAAATTATTTGTGTCTATTATTTCTGTTTCTTCTTCAGGTTTTGTAACTTCAATAGTTAAGTCGCTTAAATTTATTGGCTTATCTTTTTGTGTTTCATTTTTTTCTTTTGTTGTTTCCCAACTATTATTCTCTTTATTATCAGTTTCTAAAAAGATTTTTTGTTTTGAATAAAGTTTGTTGAGGATGTTTTTTATAGCAATAAAAAAGTTGTCGAAAGTGAGAGTTAAGAAAGCTAATAATGATAATATAATTAATAATGCAGTGCTTATGTTGCCAATAAATGCATTAAGCCATTTGCTTATAAAATAACCATGTGCTCCACCTAGAAAGAAATACATATCTCCAAACAAATAACCCAATGTTATTGATAGCCATATTGAAAATAGAATTGAATATTTAACTGTTTTAAGTAAAGAAAATAATTTTATACTAACCAGTTTAAAAGATAAAATTACGAGAATAATGATTATTGAAAATGAAGCAACTCCAAAGCTTTTATGAATAAATAAGTGAGCTAAAAAAGCTCCGGTTTTTCCTGCCCAGTTTTCAACAGTAATGTTTGCATCAGAAATAAGAGTAGAGAAATTGATGTCTAGTTTACTTTGGTCAACTTGCCAAGTGAATAAATATGAAATAAATGCCAATAAAATAAATATTGCAAAAGAAAAAGTTGCAATGCCAAGTATGAATTTAAAACGTTCATCTTTAAATAGAGAATGTTTTTTTTGAGGTTTGGAAGATTCTTCCTGATCTTTTTTATTTTTTTCTTTTTTTATATTTTGCTTCTTCTTAGCCATTTATTTTTTATTTTAATCACAAAAGTAAATAGAATCATACAGATTTAATAATAAATAAATAATGTTTATAAATTTTTTATTAAGAAAATTTATTTATATTGTTTGAATTAACTGATTATCAGTCAGTAATAAATTCTAAAAAATAGAATTAAATTAGGCTGTCTAAAATATTTTGAATTCGTTTTTTCTCTACTTCAACATATGAAGGGGGGATTTTAAAAATTTCATCAGGAATGTTAACTGACTTTACTTTGCTAATAGTCAATCTCATCGGTATTTTACTCATTTTTATATTAAATTCCATTAAAACACCATCAATTTCTTTAAAAGGAGTGTTCAGAGTTGAGTTTTTTATATTTATTTCATTTGTATAATATACTTCAAAAGTTGGGATTTCTGGTTCTTTGCAAGTTGCAATTACCTTTTTACAATTATAGCCTAATATTTTTTTTGTTTCGTTAGTAAACTCCAGATTTATACCATCAAAGCTATCAAAGACGAAATTTGTATCTTCAAAATTAGTTGTGAAATAATATTTTTGATTCATCATCTTTAACAAGGTTGTGTTTATTTTTTCTTCATTGTTTGAAATATAAGAAAGGCTAAACACTCCCAACCACCCTTTTATTAGTGTATATGTATTATCTTTTTTAAATTTAATATACATTGAGGAAGGTAATAGGTTAACTATAGGGTGTTCCTTTTTTGTTGTTAAGTAATCAATGTTGTATTCTAAAACACCTTCATCAATAAACTCTGTTTTATCAGCACAAGAGTTTATTAAAACTATTAATAATGTTATTAATGAAAATGATGCTATTGTTTTGTTAATTTTATTCACTTCGTATTGAAAAATGTTGATTTAAAAATAAAAACTTTCTATGCAATTTTGCATAGAAAGTTTTTATTTTTTTTATTAAATAAAAGGACTATACATCCATATAATATTTTATGAAACAAAATTATAAAGAATGAAAATTAAAAGGCATGTCTAATAATTCTTGATAATATTTACCAGATTCTTGCATATCTTCATCTTCTTCTTTAAAGTACCACTCAACTTTTACATTTTTACCTTTTTTATAGATTAAGTTAAATTTTTTCAATACTTCAAATATAACTTTTGAAGAAGCAGAGTTGTAATATTTCATTTTAAAAACTATTGAAGTATTATCATTTGGTGCATCTGAATATTCGTCAATCCATGATAATATAGGCTGATATAATTTTTGGACATTCTCTGGTAATGATTGACCGGAAAATTCAAAAATATTTTTTTCTTTATTTAGGATAATATTAGGGTTTTGTCTGGTCCCTTTTATTGTTAATTCCTTCATTGTAATTATTTTAAATATTTTTTATGAAAAACAAAATTACAAAATTTTATTCTTTATATAAATTTTTTTAAATAAAATTATTAATTTTTTCAAGAAATTCTTGAATGTTTATTGGCTTAGAAACGTAGTCGTCGCATCCGGCGTTTAAACTATTTTCTCTGTCTTCTGCCATAGCATAAGCTGTTTGTGCAATAATTGGTAAATCTTTATTTATGCTTTTAATTTTTTTTGTTGCTTCGTAGCCATCCATTATTGGCATTTTAATATCCATAATAACAAGGTCAATTTTGTTGTTATTTTCACATTCTTCTATTGCCTTTTTCCCATCAGAAACCCAAATTATTTTAACTTTTGTTTTTTTTAAAACAGCTTGAATTAATTTGTAGTTGCTGATTTCATCTTCAACTACTAAAAATGTTTTATTTTCCCAGTTATAGTTGCTCACTTCTTTTTTATTTTTAACGAAATATAAATTAAAAAAATCATTTAACAAAATTTATTACAATAAATTACTTGCCAATTCAGCTAAATAACTTCTCTCACCTTTTACTAAATTAACATGTGCAAATAATTTTTGTCCTCTCATTTTTTCTGATAAATAAGAAAGTCCATTAGATTTTTCGTCTAAATAAGGGCTGTCAATTTGTTGAATATCTCCGGTGAAAATTATTTTTGTTCCTTCGCCGGCTCTTGTAATAATTGTTTTCACCTCGTGTGGTGTTAAGTTTTGTGCTTCATCAACAATAAAAAATACATTTGATAAACTTCTTCCACGAATATAGGCCAATGGTGTAATTATTAATTTTTCTTCTTTTAAATATTCTTCTATTTTAAGATATTCTTTACTTGTGGCTTTAAATTTATGTTTAATTACTGAAAGATTATCGAATAAAGGCTGCATGTATGGTCCAATTTTATCTTTTATATCTCCGGGTAAAAATCCAAGATCTTTATTTGAAAGAGGAACAATTGGTCGTGCCAATAATACTTGTTCAAATTTATCAATTTGTTGCAATGCAGCTGCTAATGCCAGTAATGTTTTTCCTGTTCCGGCTTTACCTGTTAGTGAAACTAGTTGTATTTCTGGTCTTGATAACGCATCCAGAGAAAAAGTTTGCTCTGCATTTCTTGGTTCAATGCCGTAAAAAGGATGTTTTACAACTCTGTTTATTACTTGATTTATTGGGTCGTAGTGAGTTAGAACGCTTGATTTATTGCTTCTGAAAATTGAATATTTGTGTGCATCCGGTAATTTTTTAAATTCGAAATCTTCTATTGGTACTCCTTCAAAATTTTTATACAATCGGGAAATTATTCCATCATCAATATTATCAATGGTAGGGATTACTTTATTAATTGCTTTTATATCTTTTATTTTACCTGTTTCATAATCTTGCGAAACAATACCAAGCGATTTTGCTTTTAATCTAAGGTTAATATCTTTTGTGATTAATACTGTGTCAGGTTTTTCTTTTCTTATATAATCTGCTACAGCTAAAATTCTGTGGTCTGGAATATCTTGAAAAAAAGAATCTTTTAACTCTTCTGAAAAAGGTTTGCCGGTAACAACATAAAGTTTTCCTTTGTTGTTGCCAAGACTTACACCTTCTTTAAAAAGCAGATTCCCCGAAACTTTATCTAATTCTCGGGTAAACTCTCTGGCATTATAGTTTATTATTTCATTACCCTTTTTAAATTTATCAATCTCTTCGAGGACAACTATGGGAATTACAACGTCATTTTCATCAAAATTATAAATACATTTATGATCGTGAAGAATAACATTAGTATCTAACACAAAAGTTTTTTTATTGTTCATATTTGAATGTTTTATATTTATGATATATTCATGATAAAGTTAATAAAATTAAACGATTTATTAAAATATTACTTTTAAAAAAATGAAATTCAATAATGATAATATTTTATTAATACCATGTTTTAATTATATTTGTTTTAAGTTGTAAAAAATAATAAGTTAATTTTAATTATAAAAATTGTATTAAATGATTATTTCAATTCTCGATAATGACTTTTATAAATTCACTATGCAAAATGCAGTTATTTCGCTTTTCCCTAAAGCAAAAGTGAAATATGAATTTATTAACAGAGACAATACAAAATTTCCTGATGGTTTTGATATAGAGTTAAAGACTTATATTAATAATATGGGAAAACTCAGCTTAACACAATCTGAGCAAGAGTATTTGGCAGATAAGTATTATTTTTTACCGCCAACATATCTTGATTTTTTAAATGGTTATCGATACAATCCTGATGAAGTAGATGTTTCGATGAGAAATGGGGAATTGAAAATTTCTGTTGAAGGTTATTGGTACAGAACAATATTGTGGGAAGTACCTTTGCTGGCAATTGTTTCTGAATTATATTTTATTAAAACAAGACAAAAGACTTTAAATAAAAATGAGATAGCTGATATTGCAAGACAGAAAGCAAGGCGATTTGATAAATTAGGTGTTAGAGTTGCCGATTTTGGAACACGACGACGTTTCTCTTTAGATAATCACGACCTTGTTGTTAAAGAGATGTCGAAGTATGGAAAAACTTCATTTACAGGTACAAGCAATGTTTTTTTGGCAAAAAAATATAATATCTCGGCAATAGGAACACATGCTCACGAGTGGTTTATGTTTCATAGTGCAAAGTATGGATATACAATGGCCAACAAATTATCGTTAGAACACTGGTCAGATATCTACAGAGGTGATTTGGGTATTGCATTATCTGACACTTTTACTTCAGATGTTTTTTTTAATGCTTTTGACACAAAACTTGCAAAACTGTTTGACGGTGTCAGACAAGATTCCGGCAACCCTTTAGAATTTGCAGATAAAACAATTAATCATTATAAAAAATTAAATATTAATCCTTTATCCAAAACAATTATTTTTTCAGATTCTTTAAATCCAGACAAAGTAGAAGAAATAACTAATTATTGTAAAGATAGAATAAAGATATCATTCGGTATTGGAACGAATTTGACTAATGACGTTGGCGTTCGTCCTTTAAACATTGTGATAAAAATGACTGCTGCCAAACCCGAGGGGCAAAAATGGTTTAATACAATTAAATTATCTGATGACTTAGGCAAAATAACCGGCGAAAACAGTACCATAAAATTATGCAAAGATGTTTTGGGGATAACATAATTACTAATTAATAATTATTAATTGTTAATTAGTAAATAGTTACTAGTAATTCCTAATTCCCTACCGTTCCATATTTAGAGAAACCTGCCAGGTTTTTTTTATTCCTAATTCCTAATTAAGAATTAGTCACTCACATATGTTTTTATAGAAATTAAAAAATTCTTGTTTTATTTCATCACGAATTTTTTTGTAAATCGTCAATATTTCTTCTTCAGTACCGGTTGCAGAAGCAGGGTCGTCAAATCCAATATGCAACAGGTTTTTCACTTTTCCTGTAAAGACGGGGCAAATTTCTTTTGCATTATCGCAAACAGTTATTACAAAGTCGAATGGTTGATTAATGAATTTATTTACATTTTTTGGTTTTGACTTACCAATGTCTATGCCAGCTTCTTTCATTACCTTTATAGCATATTTACTAACTGTTTTTTCAGGTTTTGTACCAGCCGAATAAACTTCCAAATTTTTGTTAAACGATTTTAAAAATCCTTCTGCCATTTGACTTCGGCAAGAGTTTCCTGTGCACAATATTAAAATTCTTATCTTCATGAAAAAATATAAAAAAAGGGCAGTACTAAAAAAGCACTGCCCTTAAATATACATAAAATATTTTACATTAAGAAACTTAACAATATACCGGCACCAACAGCAGAACCAATAACCCCTGCAACGTTAGGAGCCATAGCGTGCATTAATAGGTGATTTGAAGGGTCGGCAGCTAAGCCTAAATTCTGTACAACTCTTGCACTATCGGGAACAGCAGAAACACCGGCAGCACCAATCATTGGGTTAACAGGATTATCTTTGCTTGAGAACCAATTCATGATTTTAGCAAAAATTACACCACCTGCGGTAGCAACCATAAATGATACTGCACCTAAAATAAATATTAAAATTGAGTCAGGAGTTAAGAATACATCTGCTTGTGTAGATGCACCAACTGTTAATCCCAACATAATTGTAACAATATCAATTATTGAGTTACTTGCAGCATTTGCCAGACGTTTTGTTCTTCCACATTCTTTTAAGAAATTACCAAAGAACAACATACCTAATAGAGGTAATGAAGTAGGCGCAATATAACCTGTAATTAATAAGGCAATAATAGGGAACATCATTTTCTCTAATTTAGATACCGCTCTTGGAGGTTTCATTTTAATAAGTCGTTCTTTTTTAGTAGTCAGCAACTTAATAATTGGTGGCTGAATAACAGGTACTAATGCCATATACGAATAAGCAGCAATAGCAATTGGCCCAATTAAATTTTTCACAGTTTCTCCATTAGCCATTACATTTATTCCGTTAGCTAATTTTGATGATAAGAAAATAGCAGTAGGACCGTCAGCACCACCAATAATACCAATAGCACCGGCTTCAGGAGGTGCGAATCCAAGATATAAAGCACCAAGAAAGGTTGCAAAAATACCTACTTGAGCTGCTGCACCCAATAGCATTAATCTTGGTTTTGAAATAAGCGACGAGAAGTCAGTCATTGCACCAATACCCAAAAAAATTAATGGGGGATACCAACCTTGTACTACACCGGAATACAAATAGTTCAGAACACTACCCGGCTCATATATGCCTAATTTAAGATTGAAATCCTGTGATTGAAACATTGGAATATTACCAATAAGAATTCCAATCCCGATAGGAATTAACAATAATGGTTCATAATCATATTTTACTGCTAAGAAAATAAAAAGTAGTCCAACAATAATCATAATGATATGTCCCAAAGTTGCATTTTCGAAACCTGAGAATTCCCAGAAATTCATTACCCCGGCTAATGCACTTGAATAATTTTTATATTCAAAACCACAATCATCTTTTAGCAATCCGTCATTATCTATGTGTAAAATTCTGTCGTTAAGGTTAACGGTTTCATTATTTGTAACATAATGATATGATATAGCATTTGGGTCAGTATTTTTATGAAGATGAGTAATAACTTTTGGGTTAAAATGTAAATGTATTTTAACCTCTTTATTTTTAGTTTCCTCGAGACGCCAAGTTCCCGTGTATGTTTGTTTTGCAGAATCTAAAACAAAACTGTTATCTGCCTCAAAAGTAAAAGTTTTATACCGCTCAACTCTATTTGTAGAATTACCTGTAGGGTTTGGAATATATCCTCCGGAGCGGTTAACCCATTTGCCTTGAATTAATTTGCTTGCAATTTTATTATCATCGGCTTTTGTACTAAACTGAATAAAAACGAATAATAAGGTAAATGCAACAAAACAAAATTTTTTCATCTGTATATAATTTTATAATTTACTTTTTTACAGCAAATTAAATATTTATTAAAATAAATTTTTTATTTATTTTAATACTGTTGTCATGAATTGAATTCAAAATAACAGCAAAAAATAAATCTATTCAATTTCTAACAATACATCGTTTTGAAGAACGTTATCTCCTATAGCAACTTTAATAGATTTAACAACACCATCTTTTTCAGCCAATACGTTATTTTCCATTTTCATAGCTTCCATAATCAATAAGTTGTCGCCTTTTTTAACAGTATCGCCCACAGCTACTAATATTTTAATAATACTTCCCGGTAATGGCGATTTAATTTCGTGTCCACCAATTGAAGGGGTCTTCACAATAACACCTTCTCCGGGTTTTTCAGCAACTGGTTTTCTTACCAAAGTAGGAGTTTTTGGTTGTCTAACTTCACTTTGAACCTCAACTTGATATTTTGTTCCGTTTACTTCAATGTCTGCAATTTTACCATCGAAATCATTTATTTCAACTTCATATTGCGTACCATTTATTTTAAATTTATAATTTTTCATTTTTTATAAAATTATCTTTGTGGTAAATTTGTTACTCCATATATTTTTGAACTCCATGGAGAATATGTTTTAGCTGCATGCTTAATGGTTATAACATGAAATTCATCATCATGCATTTCATTATCATATAAAAATAAAGCCATACTAATAGCAGCACTAACATCTGCTTCAATACATAAATCTTCGTCAGGAGCTACTTCCTTTCGTGTTGATTTAATAATATTTCTTTTTATTTTAATATGAATTAATTTTGGAATATTATTAAAAACAACAACCAAAATAATAAGAGCAATAAATACTATAGACCATCCGACTATAGCAATTGTATAACCTTGATTAGTAATTAATAATAGATTATTTAATAAACACATAATTATAATTTTTAAAATGGAATATTAGAATGTTTCTTAGGAGGATTAACTAATTTCTTAGTAGATAGAATTTCTAATCCTCTAATAATTCTAAATCTTGTATTTCTTGGTTCAATTACATCATCAATATAGCCATAAGAAGCAGCATTGTATGGGTTTGCAAATTTGTCAAGATATTCTTTTTCTTTTTCTGCAATAAATTTTGCTTTTTCGTCGTCGTTAGTCAATTCTTTTAATTTTCGACTTTCTAATACTTCAATAGCTCCTTTGGCACCCATAACAGCAATTTCTGCATTTGGCCATGCGTAATTTAAATCACCACGTAATTGTTTACTGCTCATCACATCGTGAGCGCCACCATAAGATTTTCTTAGAGTAATTGTGATTTTTGGAACTGTTGCTTCGCCATAAGCAAACATTAGTTTTGCACCATTTGTAATAATTCCTCCATATTCTTGTACACTACCTGGCAAGAAACCCGGAACATCAACTAATGTTACAATTGGGATATTGAATGCATCGCAGAAACGTACAAAACGAGCTGCTTTTTTTGATGCGTCGATATCTAAAACACCGGCTAAAAAACTAGGTTGATTTGCAACTAAGCCAACAGGAGTACCGTTAAATTTACAAAATCCTATTACAATGTTTTTTGCATAATCGCGATGAATTTCTAAAAATTCAGAATCGTCAACTATTGAATAAATAATATCTTTAACATTGTAAGGTTTGTTTGGATTTTCAGGTACAATTGTATTTAAAACATCGTCAACTCTGTCTATTGGGTCATTACAAGTAGTTGCAGGAGGATCTTCAAGATTATTTTGAGGAAGATAAGACATTAATTTCCGTATTAACATTAAACCTTCTTCTTCATTCTCTGCTGTAAAATGAGACACTCCTGATTTTGATGCATGAATATTTGCACCACCCAAATCTTGAGTTGTGATGTCTTCACCTGTAACTGTTTTTACAACTTTAGGACCTGTAACAAACATATAACTTGTTTGCTCTGTCATCATAATAAAATCTGTTAAAGCCGGAGAATAAACAGCACCACCGGCACAAGGACCAAATATTGCTGATATTTGAGGAACAACGCCAGATGCTAAAATGTTTCGCTCAAATATCTCTGCATAACCTGCAAGGGAATTAACGCCTTCTTGAATTCTTGCACCACCACTATCATTTACTCCAATTATTGGAGCGCCAACTTTCATAGCCTGATCCATTACTTTACAAATTTTTTGTGCATATGCTTCTGAAAGCGAACCCCCAAAAACCGTAAAATCTTGTGCGTAAACAAAAACTACACGACCGTCAATTGTTCCGTGACCGGTAACAACACCATCGCCATAAAATTTTGTTTTTTCTAGACCAAAATCAGTGCAACGATGAGTAACAAACATGTCATACTCTTCAAAACTACCTTCGTCTAAAAGTAATTCAATTCTTTCGCGGGCAGTTAATTTGCCTTTTTTATGCTGAGATTCTATTCTTCTCTCACCACCACCGATTCGAGCCTGTTCTCGTTTTTCAATTAATTCTTTTATTCTATCCAGCTTCGCCATGATTTTAAATTAATTAATTATTTATTTTTATTTTCACAAAGTTCTGTTAATACTCCAAATGTTGATTTAGGATGCAAGAATCCTATACTCAATCCTTCTGCACCATCTCTTGGTGTTTTATCAATAACTCTAACACTATTGGTTTCTGCATCTTTCAAACATTGTTCAATATTCTCAACAGCAAAAGCCATATGATGTAATCCTTCGCCTTTTTTTTCAATAAATTTTCCTATTGGTCCTTCAGGGTCGGTAGATTCCAACAATTCAATTTTTGTTTGCCCTACTTTGAAGAAAGCTGTTTTAACTTTTTGTTCTTTAACTTCTTCAATTGCGTAACATTTTAATCCTAAAACGTTTTCGTAAAAAGGAATAGCTTCTTCAAGGCTTTTAACGGCTATTCCAACATGCTCTATATGTGTTGGTTTCATTTTTTATGATGATTTAAATTTTTTTTTTGACAAAAGTATTAAAGTAAATATGTTAATGCAATGTTATATTGTTGTTTTTTAACATAAAATTAGAATAAAATTTGTAAGTTAAATATAAAAACTAAATAATAAAAAAAAATATTACGATTAACTAATTTTTCAAAGCATCATAAAAAGCTTTTTGAATATTTGTTCTAACGTTCATCTCAACTAATTTATGATTGTCTTGATTTGGATTAATCCTGTTTGACAGAAATATATATATTGTTTGATTTTGTGGGTCTATCCACATCATTGTTCCTGTAAATCCTGTATGTCCATAACTTTTTGAAGAAACACAATGATCGGTAGGTCCTTCTTTTGTAAAATCCATTTCAGGTTTGTCAAAGCCAATTCCTCTTCTGTTTCCTTTGTTGCAATAAGGGCATGATGTAAAATATTTTACAGTTCGAGATTTTAAATATTTTTCTTCTGCATATTTTCCTTTTTGCAAAAACATTTGAGCAACTTTTGCAAGGTCGTTAGCGTTAGTAAATAATCCCGCATGACCGGCAACACCGCCTAACATAGCAGCACCGGGGTCGTGAACATATCCATGAAGTAATTGTTTTCGAAAGGTGGTGTCATTTTGTGTTGGAACAATTTCGTCGCGCTTGAAAAAACCAATTGGGTTATAACAAATTTTATTAGCACCAAGGGGTTTATAAAATGTTTGTGAAACATAATCCTGCAATGGTTTTTTTGTGATTTGCTCAATTATCTGATATAAAAAGTAGTAACCCAAATCACTGTATTTATAACCGTTTTCTTCACGCAAACTTGAATCAACAATGCTGCGATAAATACTGTCGCGATAAGTGTTTAAAATATACAAACTGTCGCAAACTTTTACAGAGTAATCTTTTGAATATGTTTTACTATAGATGTTGCTTTTTAAACTATCGTTAACCATTGTGTTGAGATAAAAAGGAATCCATGGTTTTAATCGTGCCTGATGAGTTAATACATCAATAATTTTAATTTCTTTTTTGTCGGTAGTATCAAGATAACATAAATAGTCTGACAGTTTATCGTTAACTTCAAACTTATGTTCGTCTTTTAGTTTCATTAATGATGCAGTTGTTGATGCAACTTTTGTAATTGATGCTATATCATAAATGTCATTTAGCTTAACAGGAATAGAATCTTCATAAGTATGATAACCAAAAGATTTATGGTAAAAGACAACTCCTTTTTTTGCAAACAACACTTCACAACCGGGCATTGCTTTTTGATTTATGGCATCTAAAATGATTGAATCAATTTTTTGGATTTTTTTTTTATCAATACCTAACTCTTGGGGAACAGAATATTTTAGGCGGATTTGTTTTTTTAAAATTATTCCTGAGTTTATTTTAAACTGTTTTGATGCTGTAACAGGTAATTTTCCTAATGCCGGTATTCCTCCAAATAATAGCTGAGCCGACATTTTCTGTGTTAGTTTATTGTCTTCATACGACATTAACAATGCACGTATATTACTAATATTTTGAAAATAACTCAAACAGTATGGATTTGCGAAGACTGTGAGAATAACATTTGTTTTGCTCGATAAATTATTAATAAAATCAATTGTTTGTTGAGTTATTCCAAACTTTTTTGAAGGTCGCATATCTGTATTATGAATACTTACAATTACAGAATTATAATTAGAAAGGGTATCTGCCAATGAATCGAATTGACTTTTGTCTGCGTTTTTATTTATATTAAAATTACTAATTGAGTTATATAAATTTAATTGCTGTTGAAATGAATTTTCAGATTTGCAACCAACAGCTACAGATGCCATTTTTAAAGTGTCTAATTTTTTGAAAGGGATTAGGTTATTATCATTTTTTAAAAGCGTTAATGATTTTTCAACTAATTTTTGTTTAATATAAAGTGCTTTTTCATTATTTAGGTCGGCATATAAATTTTTTAACTCAACAGGTTTATAATTATCAAGACCTTGCCATTTTTTTGCTGCAATAATTTTTTTGCATTTTTCGTCAATTTCGTCCCAAGAGAGAATTCCATTTTCAATTGCGATTTTAATTTTATTAATTGCTTTAGGCACATCATTTGGGAATAACAAAATGTCATTGCCGGCAAGCAGAGCTTTTACTTCAATATCTCCGGGTTTATAATATTTTGTAATACCTTTCATGTTTAAAGCATCGGTAAAAATTAAACCCGAAAATTTTAATTTGTTCTTTAATATATTAGTAACAATTTTTTTTGAGAGAGTAGAAGGTAAGTTCTTAGTATTATCTAAAGCAGGAATATAAAGATGAGCCACCATAACAGAGCCCAATCCTTTGTTAATAAGAATTTTAAAAGGAAATAGTTCTACAGATTTTAATCGAGAATATGATTTTTTAACAACCGGCAATGTTTTGTGAGAATCGGTATCTGTATCGCCGTGACCCGGAAAATGTTTAGCAGTTGCCAATACATTATTATCTTGAAGACCCATCATATAAGCCAAACCTTTGTATGCAACATTTTGTTTGTTTTCGCCAAAAGAACGACTGTTAATAACCGGATTACTAGGGTTGCTGTTAACGTCAATTACAGGAGCAAAATTAACATTAATATTCATTCTTTTACATTGATGTGCTATTGCTTCGCCCATTTCGTAAATCAGACTATTGTCTTGTATTGCACCCAGTGTCATTTGTCGCGGGTAACGAATTGTGCTGTCTAAACGCATTTCTAAACCCCATTCGGCATCCGTAGCAATCATTAAAGGTGTTTTTGAAATTGATTGATAATAATTTGTGAGTTTAGCTTGACGAACAGGACCTCCTTGAAAAAAAATTAATCCGCCAATTTTATATTTATTAATGAGCCCTGAGATATTATTCACATGATTTGAATCTTTGTTTGAGTATGCAGCAACCATAAATAATTGTGCAATTTTTTCATCCTTTGATAAGGAATTATAAACGGAATCGACCCAAGTAGATTTTGTTTTTACAAATGGAGGTTTTTTCTTATAATCTTTAGGCTTTTTATCATGATTTTGGCTTAAAAAACTTGTAGTTAAAACTATTATAATAATTAATGTAATTAATTCAATTCCTTTTTTTATCATAATTCTAATCTGTTTCTATAAAAGCTTTACAATTTAGCAATAAAGTAATTTATAGCATAAAATTTTAATTTAAAGTATTTATAAATTTATTCATCCAGTAAATCCGGTCTTAATTTTTTTGTCCGTTTTAAGGCTTGGTCAAAACGCCATTTTTCAATTTCTTTAGTGTTTCCCGACAAAAGAATTTCAGGAACTTTCCAGTCGTTATATACTTCGGGTCGGGTATATACAGGTGGTGATAAAAGATTGTCCTGAAAACAGTCTGTTAATGCTGATGTTTCGTCGGAAATCACACCTGGTATTAATCGAATAATGCTATCACAAATAACAGCAGCAGCCAACTCTCCACCGGTTAAAACATAATCACCAATTGAAATTTCTTTAGTGATATAATGGTCTCTTATGCGTTGGTCAATACCTTTATAATGACCACATAAGATTATAATATTTTGTTGAATAGAAAGGAAATTTGCAGTTTTCTGTTTATATCTTTCTCCATCGGGGGAAGTATAAATTATTTCATCATACTTGCGTTGTTTAGTCAAACTCTCAATGGCTAAAGCTATTGGTTCTATTGTCATAACCATACCAGCTTCTCCACTATAAGCATAATCGTCTACGCGTTTATGTTTATCTTTTGAAAAATCTCTAATATTATGAATATGTATCTCTATAAGTTTTTTTTCTTTGGCTCGGTTAATAATTGAGTGGTTTAAAGGGCTTTCCAATAATTCGGGCAGCACTGTTAAAATATCTATTCTCATGTTTTTTATTGTTGATATATCAATATAATATAAGGTCTAGGAA
>Ga0164318_10000668_pt1 | contig 27469 bp, 15 predicted proteins | sample GuaBasSedimGuay9_FD_113734 | JGI IMG/M metagenome (GOLD analysis project Ga0164318, IMG submission 113734) | Subseafloor sediment microbial communities from Guaymas Basin, Gulf of California, Mexico - Guay9, Core 4571-4, 0-3 cm | ecosystem: Environmental > Aquatic > Marine > Hydrothermal vents...
GGAAAGGCGTGTTATTGTACGGTTACCTGAAGGGAAGGTAAAGCCTGACAAGAAAAAAGAATCAAAAAAAGCAAGCAAAGTAGAGAAAAAAGAAAAAGGAGGTAATTCTCTTGAAGCTCATTTAGCTGACTTTTCTGGTTTAGCGCGAAACCTCACAGAACTTATTAAAAAAATATTACCTGCCCCTATTTTTGTTTCTGCTATTTTTATTGGAATATTGTTCCTAAATTACCTGTTTCCTGGCATTGCGTCAAAAGGCTTTGCCGGGATTTCTATTTTTGCGATGCTTCCTTTATTAATTAATTCTATAAATGATGTATCTAGTAGTAATGCATTTTATGCTGAGGATGATCTTAGGGAAATACCATCGTTGCTTGAGAGAATTCTAGAACGTATACAGAAAAAGATGAAGGATAAGAATATAACAGCATATATGCTGTATGAGGAAGGATTCCTTAATAAAAGTGAAAGGGGATCTTTATATCATTGGAATAGTAGTTTAAGAAACCCGACAAGGCCAGATTTGGTTGCAAAACTAGTTGAGTATTTTGAAATTAAACTTAACCCTGAAGAAATTTATTTTCTTGATGCTGCACGGAGAATCGGGGATAAAAAGGTACGCATTTTGTTTAGGCGTCATAATAGTTTGATTCCTCATGAAATATGGAAGAAGATCATTGCGGAATTAGAGAATGCAAAATCAGAAGGCCGACTGTTAGAAATATCTCGTGAGAGTAAAATACCTATAACCACATTAAATAATTGGGTCAGTAAAAAAGTTAAACATACCGAAAAACCTATTAATGCAGAACGCATCCTGAAATATTTTAAAATGTGGGATAAACTAGAATATATTAAGAAAAAGCAGTCTGATATGGAGTATGGGCATTTAAGCTTTAGTGATATTCCATTGGATGAAATAGCCCAGGGAATTAAGGAAAAAATCCCGGTACGGGAGCTCACGCCAGATGTAGCATTTGAAATATCTGAATCAGATTTTGTGGGGGAATGGCTCGGAAAGAAAGTATATAAAACATTAGTCTGGGCAATCGAGTTTAAAGATGAAAATCCAGACATTCCCATTACGGATGAACTACTGCTTTCTTTAGAAGGGGTTGGGGAAAAGACTGTATCTGCGATAGAAAAATTTGTAGCCTTGAAAAAAAGAAAAAAAGTAGTGTCAGACACCGATTTTCTGGAAGAAGGCGAAGAAGCAGTGTCAGACACCAATTTGACTACTTTGCAGTACAAGACGCCTGATAATATCTTACGATTAGTAAAAGATATTTTTGCACCTTTTGATTATCATGATAATACTGGGTGGGCAAGCAAAAAATCCGCTATTAAAGAGGCTCAGCGTATTTTATCTGAAGGCGATGAGAAACAAATCTCACAGTTAGTACATACTGTTTTTCATCCGGAGCAAGGATTTGTAAAAATGGATTTTAGACGGGTGCTTAGTGCTGAGAATGAGGTGCAAACATACGAGCTTCTTAAAGAACAATTAAGTTCAGTTTTAGAAAATATGCAAAGAGGAATAAATGCTTATGATCTAAGTAATTATGCTGGCATGGGAAGAATTGTGTATATGAATGTACATGGCTTTTTGAAAAACGGAGAAAAAAAATATATTAATGAAATGAAGATGAGAAAAAAACTTAAAAAGTTATATCTTTTACAGGATGAAAATATATTTTCTGTTTCCAAGAAAGTTATTCCTGAAAAGGTGCGTGAGACTGTGCATAATATTATGGATAAAAGGGCTCATAATATGGATCGAGTTTTGCTAACCGGCCATTACTTATTTAGTCGAAGCAACCCTTTTTGTTTAGAGGAGGCTATTAAAGGATTGGCTGATGTGTTTGAGGATAAGCCTTTTGAATTATATTTGCCTCTTGATTTAATTGAGAGTTCAACTAGGGATCAAAACTATTTATACGATCTATCATTGGTGTTGCAATTCACTCAATTATTTAGTTCGAATTTTCTTATTTTAGTTAATGATCAACCTATAAATGGCAGAATGCATAGTGACTTTGAAGATAAGCCCATAGTCGTTGTGAGGATCTACACTACCAGTGATATTATGATACAAAGTTTTAAATTAAGTTTTGATGATAAACAATTACCTCTGAAAAATATTTTTAAAGAAATTCCATGGAGAGACTGCTATCCGCCTCTGGTTAAAAAAGTAGTGTCAGACACCACTTTTGAGAAAATGCCCCGTTGGTTTATTACCGAGAAGCCGGATATGACGAATGATAAAGATGATTTAAATATAGAAGAAAAGAAAGACACTCCTGCCCAAGAGAAAAGACCAAAAGTCGGTGTTTTTGTTAGTGTATGCAATCCCCTGACTGTTGCAATGGTGGATATGATGGAGAGGGCAAAGGAAGAGCACGGACTTGATGAGATTATTATAGTACTTACAGAACGGCATCCTTTTAACCAACCGGTTGCGGGAACATCGATTGATCAGAGAAAAGAGATGGTGGAGCGTTTCATTGAGGGTAAGCAAGGGTATCGTCTTATGATTAGTAAAGACACTTTATATAGTGATATTGGACGCAATATAAGGGAAGGAATGCCAAGTACTAATCTTCATTTTATTATGGGTATGCATTCTTTCAATAGAATGGTCAAATGGGATTATAACGAGGCTGAACAGGAGGATATTTTTGATGAATTGTTAAGTGAGTATAACTTTATCGTTGCCGAGAGGGAGGGGCAAAATATAGAAGAGTTTTTACGACAAAATTATTCTTTCCGGAAATATTCACAAAAATTTCATCATCTTTTACTTTCTCCTGCGCATACAGACATTGCTTCTTCTACAGTGAGAGATATGTGTTTGAAAGATAACACCTCAATTGATAATTTTGTGCCTTCTGAGATAGGTGCATATATTAAAAAGCACAGTCTTTATACAGGTTTTATTGAACATTCGGGACAGCGGCTTGCTATCGATCCTACTGATGATACCTTGGCTAAATATTTAGATGATATGAAAAAATCGTGTCAGGTTGAAGACGGTAAAGGCAAAGTAATGAATAGAGCCGAGTCTGCGATAAGAACAAAACTGGAACAGGGAGGAAAGGTATCGGTATTATCTATTGGATGCGGTCAGGCAATCGAGCTTTCAGTATTAAAAGATCGGTTTCCTAACGAACCGAATATAGACTATCTTGGGATAGACACAAATCCTTTCATTGTGGATGAAGCAAAACAGGTGGCCGGAGACGTTCATTATATAGTGCGCAATATTATCGAGGGGGACATAAGTGACCTTGCCGGCCGGTTTGATGTAATTATGGTAATGAATGTGCTTCACGAAGTATATTCATTTTACGGCAGGCCTAACCGTGACCCGAAAGAAAGAATAGATCCTGAGCTTGGTAAGAAGTATGTAAAGATGGCGCTGAAAAATATAAAGACACTCCTTAGGCCCGGAGGTCGTCTCTTATTGTATGACGGGAGAGAGTTATCTCCGGATGAAATCAATGAAGAGATTACTATAAGATTCAAAAATAAAGATACCATGGAGCGCTTTTATAAATTCGCTCACGAGTTTCTGCCTAAAAAAATAAATTATACAATTGTTACCAAAGATTTACCCCGAGATACGTATGAAGTAAGACTAACAAAACAGGATTTCTTGAGGTTTGTCTGTGAGTATCTTTATGTTGGCGGTAAACGCTGGCCTATAGAGCGTGAGGAAAGCTGGCAGTATTACAGTATTGATGAATACGCGGGAGTACTTTCCGATTTAGGATTTACTTCGGTTGTTGATACGTTTACGCCGAAAAGACAGATTAACCGGTGGGAGAAAGACATTTCGATAGTGACCCAAGGAGTTGATTTTCCTGAGATTGTTTTATTTATCGATGCTGTGCTTGATAAGGTGGAAAAGGAGGAAGACATTACAGCAAATGAAGCAACAGCACTCATGCCTCAGTACAAGGCTGATGATTATAAAGGAAGAAGGGGTACTGTGTTGGTAGCCGGGGGGTCTTTGGAATGGCCCGGGGCGGTTGAATTAGCTACAGGAGCGGTTCAGCGTAGCGGAGGTGGGTTAGTGTATGGAGGAGTACTTAAAGATTTGCTGCGAAACTTTAGATTTAGAAGTCAGGTAATGAGAATGCCTGTTCCATCTCGTGAGGAGGGAGTGTTTGGGGAAGATTCTGCCCAGGCAATTCTCGAAAATATAAAAGATAAAAAAATATCGGTTTTGGCCTTAGGCCCTGGCTTGGATGTTAAGGAAGCATCAGCACAAAATATGGTATATAAGCTTATCAGGGAGACGCAGGTTCCTATTGTGTTGGATGCCGGAGGTTTGAATGCAATAGCAAAGAAACCTTCTCTGCTGCGCAAAGCAAAAAATGAAATTATAGTTACGCCGCATGTTGCTGAGATGGCGCGTCTACTGGGTAGAGACCCTGAAGATAAGGAAGTATTAGTGGATATTAAGAAGAGGAGCCGGGATATAGCGAGAGAATTTGCCGCTTCATACAATGTTGTTGTAGTGCTGAAAGGAGATGAAAAGAACCCTACTGTTATTGCTTCACCGGATGGCAGGCTTTATACCAATACTGCAGGGAATTGCTTCATGGCTAAAGGCGGCGTGGGTGATGTGCTAAGCGGTGTTATTGCAAGTTTAATTGGCCAGGGGCTTTCAGGTTTTGATGCAGCAGCCTTAGGTGTTTACCTGCATAGCAGGGCAGGAGATATTGTTGCGGACAAAAATAAAAGCGGACTTATACCGGAAGATATTATTGACACCCTGCCGGATGTTATTAAAGAGCTTTTGGATAAAAGAGAGGCAAACATTTCCCGTGATAAACATATTCCTATTCAAAGGGAAGAAGTCAAAAGAGTCACGCGGGTTTATGGTCTGGGCACTATAGAGGAAGATGATATAGATATCCCTAAGGAAGGATTGGATACAAGAGTGGCAATTGCTGATACTGAGGAGTTGGGTAAAAAAGTAATCAGGAAATCTGATTGGGACGGAAAAGGAACTCTGTGGGAATGTGACCTTTTTGATTTTCTGCGCAGTTTGGATAGGACATTTCAAATTCCGACTATTCATCCTACCCGAAGAGGTACACCCATTTATATTGATGATGGTGATATTTTTACTGTTTATAATTTTGTAAAAGGACATATCCTCAAGGATGATGCATTGACACCCGAGGCAAAGAAAAACGCTGCCCAATTTTTGGCAAAACTTCATGCTTATACCAGGAATGGAAGTTTTGAGTCTGTTAAAGGAGAGAGAAGAACTGATACTATTATTGAGTTTGACGGCATAGATAAACGCGAAAGTAATCTGGATGAAGTATATAATGAATTAGCTGAGAAGCACAAGACAGCTTCATTGACCATGGCAGAAAAGCTTCTTTTTAATAATTATAAATTTTTTAAAGATCAAATTATTACCTTAAAAGAAAATCTGAGCGAAGAAAAATATTGGAGGCTGCCACGTGCGGTAATACATGGCGATTTCAGACCTGAGAATATTCTTTTTGATGATAAGGGAAATATAAAACTTGTTTTTGACTGGGATACAGCGCGGGAAGAAGTGCGCATGTATGATGTAGTGCGCAGTCTTTTTTACGACTTGAGTAAAGACGGGAAAGAATTCAATATGGAAGCGTTAAAAGAATGGGTAATGATATATGCAAATGCTGCACGGGATGAGGGCTTCTCATTACAGGAGAAAGAACTCAGGGCTATTCCCGAACTTGTCCGGGCAAAGCTTATTCAGCAGTTTATGTGGCTCAGGCGATGGAAGACTATGGAACGAATTGAGGGTAATGCGGATGAGATGGGATTTTTCAAGAATATTATTTCATCAGCAAAAGCTTTGGATAAATTAAGTGATAAAGATTGGGATTCATTCATTCAGGAGGTCTTATCTGTAAGTGGTGAAGGGAAAAGTGCGTCTCCGGCTAAAACCTTTGCACTATTTCCTTTACTTGGAGTAAAGTTCAGTATAGGTGCTGCAATAGCACTCATAGCGTGGATTGTTGCGTTATATAAAAGGGAGACTATTCTTAATTCATCTATCGTGCGCCACGCACCGCCTGCCGTTAAATTAGCAATTAGAATCTTACTCCTCGATTTCCTGCCTAGTTGGAAAGAAATAAAAGAAGAAGCGGCGTCTGAGACTATTTTTTCGGACGTTAAAATTTTTGAAGAGTTAAAAGGTGAAAAACAAGGCCGAGACTTTAAAAATCAGCCTGCCGAGAGAGAACTTTCTGAGTTAAGTACATCTGCTCTGATTGAACAGATTCGAATTGTATTACGGACAGAAGGGGTAGGCTGTTCAACTTTTCATGCAATCCAAAACATTCTCAATTCACGCAATAATATTTATACCTGTTTGTTTAATGTTAAAGATTCGGAACGTTTGAAGTATTTAAAAAGCAGGCACGATATAAGTGAAAAACAAAAAGCTTTTATTCTTAATTATTATTATAACCATAGTATTATTTATAATTTTTTAAAAACAAAGGAAGGTTTTATATCTTTTGAAAGTGATCAATTGTATTTTATTTCGATTTTATTGGAAAATGTTATTCAGCATATCCCAGATGGAGTTGGTTTTGTTGTTGTTGAAGAGAATGATTCATATTATAAGATTTCCGTTATAGATAATGGCGATGGATTTAAAAATAAGAAAGGTAAGCAGATTTCGATAAAAAAGGCTATTAAATGGCGTAAGAGCTTTGGCTGGGGTAAAAGAGGTCAAGGAATTAATTTTTCTGTTGGTAATTATGCTGATTTTTCGATTGTTCGTCAACGAAATGAATGGCAGCTTATTACTCCCTGGATCGGAGCTTCTTATAAACTTCTAAGTGGAGTAGGAGGTTTTATTATAAATTTTATTTCTCTATTTATTGGCGTTCGTCCACGGATATTAGTGGGAGGTATTGATAAAAGAGATAACGCAGGAACTGTTATAACCGGGTATTTTATTAAGGATGAAGATGTTAGAAAAAAACGAAAAGTATTAGTTCGTAAACTTAAAAAATATATTGCTACACATGAAGGAATTATTAATGTTTCGGATATCGAACAGTTTTTAGAGAGAAGTCTGGAAAAAAGTGAAGATGAGAGCAATACCGGTACTAGTGTTAAAGAAGTGCAGGGAGAAGACCAAGAACCGATCCTAGAAAATTATCTTGATGACGGAAAACCTGGCAAGTTAGAAGAAGACGCGATAGAAGTTCCACCTCATCATTTCTATGCTGAGAGAAATATCCCAACCGATTTTACATATGCTTATTATGTGCTTCGGTTGCATAATAAATTTATGGAGGAGTTGATTGATCGTGCTGAAGAAAGGTTTAATATAGATTTACGCACCACACTTTTTCATGAGGCCATTAAAAGTGAAAAAGATATAAATTTCTTTTTACTAGCTAAAGTAAATCAACGATTTCTCGAGGAGCTGATAAAAAAACCAATGCATGATAAACAAATGCTTGCTAGTGAAATTGATCAATTTCTTGTGCAGGAAGCTTTATCTTTATTGAAAGAAAAAGGTGTAGATGCATTCCCTAAGAAATTTGTTCTTAAGCGTCGCCCCACACCAGAAGAATTAAAACAACTTACTAATCTTGCCCCTTATGAGGTAGAAGTATTTCGCAATAAAATAACGAAACAGTGGATTATTGAGGTAGGAGGTTATTGTGGATATCATATGGGTTTGAAGAAGCTTGTTATGGCCCTCTGGGGAATAGATGGCGATTTTCATACCCATATTGATATGTATGGAATTGAAATACCTATTCCAAGTTACACAGATCTTAAGATACTTTCAATAAATAAAGGCGAAAAAGTAGCTTCAATAGGGACGTCTAAACATTTTGTAACATATTCACTTGAAACAGACAAGTGGAATTCGAGAAAAGAGGATGAATTATTTGCCGAACTTGAGGAGGAAAGAGAACGTCTATTGAGAGAAATGAACACTCCTCGGCAAGTAGAACGATACGTCAAGGAATGGGAACGTATCATACGAGAAAAAGGCGTTCACATAGAAAAAATTCCTTGGGATGAGCTAATTGAAAAATCTAGGTTAGAGGATGATAGCGTAAGCGACACACGTTGGTACATTACTGAGAAACCGGATACAATGAGCGCTGTTACTGGTAAGACAGATAATGAAATACATGCGCTTATTTTAGCAGCAATAGATGGCGACTGGTATGAACGGCATAACGCTGTCCTTTCTTTACAAGATATATTGTTATCGGAGGATAAACAATCGGAGAAAATACTGGAGATTATTAAAGGGTTTATCCGTATTTTTCAAGAGGGAAAGCCTGAAAATCAAGTTCAGATATTAAGAAATATTCGTCAGGTTCTTAGGATGAAAAATAATTATATTTCATTATTAAATGAATTTATCACGCCTGAGACTAGTGAAGCTTTTATCGCATTTATATTAAATCCATTACAGTATAATAAAAATGGAGAACTTACTGATATTTTAGTTGGGCTCATTCTACATCCTGAAATAAAGAAAGAAAAAGCTCTGCTTTTGTATAACAAGCTTCCAAAAGCATTTGAGCGATATATCCCACGTAATGTATCTCAAAGAATCGATAAAATTAAACAAATGATTAAACGTAAAAGGCCTGAATTAATAGACGGTCAGCAAATACTTACTGCGAGGAAATCCGTAAGTAGTAAAGAAAAAAGTACCTCTCCGGATAAAACGTTTGCACTCTTTCCTTTACTTGGAGTAAAGCTCAGCATAGGTGCGGCAATAGCACTCATAGCATGGATTGTTGCGTTATATAAGAGGGAGACGATTCTTAATTCATCTATCGTGCGCCACGCACCACCTGCAGTTAAACAGCTGATTAGAATCTTACTCCTCGATTTCCTACCTATTTGGAAAGAAGCAAAGAGAAAATTGGTGTCAGACACCATTTTTTCGGAAGACTTCTATAAAAAAATGGTGTCTGACACCAATTTGTTAAAAGAAAAGATCAAGTGGATGCTTGGGCAAACCTTTATCGATGATTGGGATCACGGGCTCACGCATGCAGAAGATTTATTCGAAAAAGCAGTTATTTTAACTAAGAAAAGAGGGATTGAACATAAGATCGACTGGATAGTATTAACCGCAGCAATTTATCTGCATGATATATTTGCAATGGAATCAAAAGACGGACACGGGCAAATGGCTGCAGATTGGGCCGAGGAAAATTTAGCCGATGAATTAACACCGAAACAAATTGAAAAGGTAAAAGAAGCTATACTGCTTCATGATGAAAAGACCGTTCGCTCAATGAAAAAGCGAAAGAAAGCGTCACTCGAGGCACAAGTGCTTTACGATATTGATAATTGGGATGCATTCGGAATTAAAGGGATTTACCGGTATATATCTGTTTATTATAAAAGAGGTATTGAACAAGGTAAAGACTCTTCTGTTATTCTTAAATCAATAAAAAATGAAGTATTAAAAAATGTTAACGAGCGGTTTCTTAGTCTTTGTTTTAAGGAAACAAAAAAGTTAGCACAAGATGATTTCAATATTAGTAAATTATTTTTCAAGCGACTAGTCAATGAGACATATAGTGAAAAACATCCCTTTGGTGCTACAGGAGTTTATTATTATATTGCAAAATATATTGATAAACATCCTAGGCAGATAGCTCAGGAAGCCTTAGAGATGCTGGAACCATGGCTTCCGCATTATAGAAGATTTGATTTTTATTTTTTTACCGTTGATTATTTTATTAAATTATTATCGGCTTATAGTATTAAAGTTAAAAACGAATTGAGTAAAGATGATGAATCCTATGTTGAGAGTGAGGAACCACAGTCGCAGCCTGAATCATTGGAAAAACAGGAGGCTGCAAGTGCTGATGAGGATGATGAGGATGATACTGAAAAAGATGCTGAGAAGTTTATTATCACTTCATCTAAGAAGGTTAGCGGGTTTATGGGAGAGGGACAAAAGTCTCTTAATATTATGCTACGCCGCATGCATGAAAGCTTAATGTTAAGAACGTATTTTGCTTATTCAGACATTACCGGCGATCTCAAAGACGATATTGAAAAATTACGAGAAATAAGGAAAGATGAAAAAAATGAAAAATTTGAAAAATTGCTTAAGGATATAAGAGTCTTTAACACTCATGAGATAGTATATTCAAAAATTGACTATGCGTTTGGTTTTTATTCGCATGCACCGTACGTTAAAGAGAAGATAATCTCTCTTATAAGTGAGAGAGGATTTCAAAATTTATTTCCTGTACCCACCATTGTTATTCCTCGTTGTATTTTTAAATATAGATCACAATCTGAAATCCAGGAATACATGTTCCGCCTCTTGTCGTTTGATGAGGAATATAACTCAGTAATCTTTCGCGCTCAAGAAATCTTTCCGGAAAATTACTATTCTAGAAAAGATGAAAATGAAAGAGATAATTACTATTACGAAAGAGGAGGATATTTATATTATATAGGAGGAAATAAACCTTTTGAAGGGAAGTTGAGTATTACTTTAAATATCAGAATGAAAAAATTGTTGCAGAGGGCGAAGAGAAAAGCAAAAAAATTTGAGGCTATGATGAGGTGGCATCATAACAGAAGCAAAAAGAATAACAGGCCATACAAGCGTGGTAAACGTGTATCGATAAAAACAACTAAAGAACTCGAAGCACTTCACTCATATAAAGAAGAGGTTAGAGAAGCATTGGCCATGCTCGGAGAACCGCTTGATTTTTATGAATGCAAACAAGAAGGGGATTCAAAAAAGATATTTTATGAACGAAGGAAGGTGCTTGAGACTATTATTGAGCTTATTGACGTAATCAAGATAGACAGTAGTTTATCTAATGATACATATGATGCACTTTGGCAATTTATAGAATATGTTGAGGATTCAGCAGAACATCAGTACAAAAGAAATAGTTTTGTGTATGATCAATTGCATATTCTGGCAAGTTTAAGCTATAACATTATTTTTTATGAGTTTGGAGGAGGATTTGAATTACCAGAGAAGTATCTTGATGTTGGAGAAGAAAAATTAAGATCTATGCTTTTGGATTTGAAGCAAGTTGATACCTTTAACCCTGACGAGGAGGAAGAAATTGATAGATTCTTGCAGGCATTAAAGGAAATCAGAGAAAACCGTGAGATTGCTTCAATTTTTACAGAAAGAAAATTTTTTCCATGCCGAAGAGTTGCCCGAGAGGTCGAGAAGATTATGAGGGATCATAATGTGCCTTGTGAAACAAGAGTATCTTTATTTGATAGGGGAGGAGAATTCCTTAATTTTCAATCCTTTGCAATATGTATTGTTTGCGGAATAAAATTTATTGTTGATGCTTCAGTTATTCCGGATAGAAGTCCCGTAGTTATACCTATGAAGAAAATAGAAGATTATCCTGATATAGAAATGATTTATGGGGGTGAATGGTTCGATCCTCAGGATGTTCAGCAATTATCGATTAATTCTGATCGTGAAGCGTATCAGAAAAGAGATCTTGAGGGAGGCGTAATATTACTTGAAGTAATGTTCGGAATAGCAGTAACGGGCATTATTGCATTTTTATATTTTTCATCTTATCTTGATGTATGGGGAGTAATATTAACAGTCGCTGGCTTTGCTGCTATTAGTATAGCTCACTCAATTTTTAGAAATATTACTTTACCTATAAAAGATCATATTGTCCTGAATTATCCGGTTGAAAGTATAGAAAAAGAACGAAAAAGAAAACTTTTACCTGATGGAGTATGGATTAAAGATAAAAACTCGAAAGAGGTAATTCCTATTAGTATTGCTAATGTGCCCCAGGATAAAATTAGAGAGACTATTGATAGTTTTATGATGGGTGAGAAAAGAGCTATGCGTGAGGCGTGGGAGAAGGCACAGCATGATATACTTGAAAATAGGAGTTTTTTATTTTGTGCATATCACAAGAATAAGCCAATAGGACTTCTTCATGTTTATAAGGATGATATCGGAGATAAGATAATAATAGAATCAATGAGGGTTAATGATGAATGGCGCGGCAGAGGAGTCATGCCCCAGTTAATTTTATACTGCGCAAAATATTTATTTTGGGATGGAACTTTCCCTTTTAGAAAGATTGAAGGAGGGATAGGAGAAGAAGGAAGAGTGATGATACGCAAAATGATTAACCAAGGAGGCTTAAGAAATGTATCGGTTGATATAACAGATAACACTATGACTCCGGAATATCTTGATAAGGATGAGTTAAAGATTTTACTGAATGAAAATATTTTTAAACAGCAAGAGCTACAAAAAAATTATATTAAACAGGAAGAGTCAAAGAGAAAAATTGCTGAAGAGGAAGAAAGAATAGTTTCGCGTTTTTCAGATTCTATACTATTTAGAATTATTGAAGCTGCGGTTGATAAAGATGAGATAGAGGTTATACGGCCTGTTGCAAGAGCTTTAATCGAGAATGTCGTACATGATTCTGTTTATGCTGATGAGATTATGGAATTATTAATCCGTGCTGCAGAATGCCGCACGGAAGAGGATACAGCCAGAAGTGAAGCAGCCCATGTTGCATTAGTTTTCCATGAAAAGTTTATTGAAAATATTCAAGAGATTGCATCTATCCCTCAGACAGCATATCAAATGGGATTATTTAATTATGAAAAAGTTTTTGTCGTGTTAGACAATGATGTCTGGAAGAGAATAGATGATGAGCCTGAAGAAATGTATATTAAACGAATGCGTGAAATTATGATTCATAAATTAAATATTGATTCTAAACGTTTGCAATTTATAAGATATAATGCCCCAGCTCAAAAACATAACTTTGATTTTCTTAAAAAGAAAATAAGTCAGTTTGGTAATTTTGATCATATTATGGTATTCAATGCAACCTCAGGTACAGATTTTGATAAAGCAGTTATGGAAATTCGTGCTAATGAAGTGAATGATAAAACAGTCGATGATTTTATTCGTATTGTTATGGGTTCTAGTGTAATGAATTATTTTGAGTTTGCGGATGAGTTGCGTCGTATAAAGCGTGTCTTTAACCATGACGGTTCGTTAACTTATGAGGCTAAAGAAAAGTTAAGATTGTATTATACATATAACCGTCAGTCGAATATTTTCGAGGAGTCAATTTCAATGGTTGCTAAAACAGGTTTATTTAATGCCAGATTTAAGAAAACTATTGTGGAGCAGGTGGATAAGTCCAAAATCTGGTCAAAATTGAGAATATTTGCTTAAAATGGTGCATATAAACCAATGATTTGGAGGACAAAAGTATATTATATTGTCTTTGAAGAGGAGAAAATGTGAGAATTCCAGGGCAGCTCAATTTAAGTTTAATTAGCTGTTGACTTTAGAGCAAACTTCTTTTATAATTACGGCCTGTTTTATATAAGAGGGAATTTATTGCTAACTTGAGGAAGGTGAATGATATGTATGCTATAGTTCAGCAGGGCTCAAAACAGTTTCAGGTTGAGAAAGGAAAAGCCTATCAGTTTGATAGGCTCCCAAATGCTTCTGGTGATAAGGTTTCTTTTAAAGAGGTCCTTTTAGTTGTAGATAAAAGTAAAAGGCATATTGGTACACCCTTTGTTAAAGGGGCTGAGGTTCGAGGAAAAGTGGTAACAGAAGTTAAGGGGAAAAAGGTTATTTCTTTTAAGTTTAAGAGAAGAAAGAGTTCAAAAAAAATAAAAGGACACAGACAGCGGTATACATTAGTCGAGATCGAAGATATTAAAGTTTGATTATAAAGAAGTATTTTGTAGTTTGTTGTTTATTTATGTTAGGAGGAAGTAATGGCACATAAAAAAGGTTTAGGAAGTACGCAGAACGGCAGAGATAGCCGCGGACAGCGTTTAGGAATTAAATGTTTCTCAAGTGAAATGGTAAAGGTTGGTTCTATTATCGTAAGACAAAGAGGAACGAAATTTCGTGCTGGTGTTAATGTTAAACGGGGACGGGATGATACTCTTTTTTCACTTATTGACGGGAAAGTTCATTTTAAGCCGAACCGTACTGTTTCAGTTCTGCCTGTAAAGAAATAAGCGAAGAAATTTTGGCCAGAAGCAATAACGAGGAAATATATCGTTCATGTTTTTGGCCATTTGTGTTTATAATATAAGTCACCTACGAGGTGGTACAACTTGCAAATATTACTGTACCACCTCGTAGGTGGTGAGGTAGGTATTATGTTAATTGATCATGCTATTGTATATTTAAAAGCTGGAAAAGGGGGAAACGGTTGCGAGAGTTTTGAGAACCGGGGCCCTCGTAAACTTTACCCTAACGGCGGAGATGGCGGTAAAGGAGGAGATATAATTATCCGTGCTGATTCAAATGTCAGAGATTTGGAGTTCTTTAAATATAACCCTGTCATTGAATCCGAGAAGGGAAAGCAGGGGAGCAGTAATAAAAAGACTGGAAAATGCGGTAAGGATTACATACTTAAGGTTCCGGTCGGTACTGTTATCATGAGCCGCCGCGAAAATTATTTAATAAGAGATTTATCAGTTGCAAATGATGAGGTTATTGTTGTACGGGGCGGCAGGCAGGGCAGGGGTAATCATGACAATAAAACACAGACCCATGGCAAAGAAGGTGAAGAGCTTGAAATTATTTTGGATTATAAGATTAAATCTGATATTGCAATTATAGGTACGCCCAATAGTGGTAAATCAACACTATTAGCTTATCTTACAAGTGCAAAGGTGAAAACACACGAATATCCGTTTTCTACTCACTCACCCCAGCTTGGGTCCTTCGAACTTGAGGATTATACTCAGCTTATTATGTGTGATCTTCCTTCTTTAATAGAAGGCTCTTCGAGGGGAAAAGGAGTAGGGAACTTATTCCTAAAACATGCAGAACGCGCACGTTTGATATTTTATGTTATAGATCCGAATAATTCTTTTACAGGTGATATTGTTGATTCGTTTAATGTTTTACAGAAAGAAGTAGGACATTATTCACAGGATATACTTAAAAAACCTTTTATTGTACTTATTAATAAGTCGGATATTGCTGATTCTGAGGAAATAAAAAAGAGTAAAGATAGGTTGAAGAAGATGCATAAGTATGTTTATAATATCTCAGCTCTGAAGGGAGAGGGAATAAAGCCTGTTATCAGTAAAATATCAGAGGTGGTTAAAAAAAGAGTATAAAGCTTAAAACTTTATGAGAACTAAAATGTTTACAAAAATAAAAAGAATTGTTGTCAAGGTCGGCTCAAGTATCTTGACGTCTGAGAGGAGTTATCTTTCTCAGGCTAAGGTTAAAAAAATTGTATGCTCAATCGTTGAGCTAATGAAAGATTATAATAAAGAAGTCATTCTTGTAAGTTCAGGCGCAATAGCATGCGGTATGAGTGTATTAAAATTGAAGAAGAGGCCATCTGATCTGTCAACCCTTCAAGCTGCGGCTGCTATCGGACAGGGTAAATTAATGAATACGTATGAGAAGTATTTTTCTCAGTATAATTATCATACAGCCCAGATTCTTTTAACTATTGACGGGCTTCATCATCGCGTGCGTTATTTAAATGCCCGAAATACAATTAATTCACTTCTTAATTTAAACATCGTTCCGATTGTTAACGAAAATGATACGGTTGCTACTGAAGAGATTAAATTCGGTGATAACGATAACCTTTCAGCACAGGTTGCAATGTTAACTAACTCAGATCTTTTGATACTTTTATCCGACGTAGATGGTTTCTGTGTTACAGAGGGGAAAACATGTAAAGTCCTCTCAACGATAGATACCATAGACGAGGATTTAAAGAAACATTTATATGAAGTTAGAGGGGGAAAAACAGTCGGCGGGATGCGCAGCAAGTTGGAAACTGGTTTTATGCTTATGAAATTGGGGCTTCCCACGATTATTGCTAATGGAAATAAAAAAGATATTCTCGGCCGAATTGTTAGCGGCAAGGAGGAGGGTACGCTTTTCATGCCCCACCAAAAGCGCCAGACCTCAAAGAAAAGCTGGCTAGCATTTACTGCCACCTCATCCACTGCTGGGAGTATTGTTGTTGATCACGGTGCTTATTGTGCTTTAGTCGAGGGTGGAAAAAGTCTTTTAGCAAGCGGTATAACATCTCTTAAGGGAGAATTTAAGTTCGGCGATGCCGTACGTATAGTAAATCATGAGGGCACCGAATTTGCTAAAGGAATAACTAATTTTTCTCATAATGAGCTTGAGTTAATAAAGGGTAAGAAAACGTCTCAGATAAAAGAGATATTAGGTAATAAAAATTACGATGAAGTTATTCACCGTGATAATATGATTATTTTATGAGGAGAATGAAATGGATTTAACCAAAAAAATGACAAAGCTTGCACATGATGCACATGAGGCTTCTTTTTCTATGGCATCCCTTGCTGGAGGTAAGAAAACCAAGATATTAAAAGGCATGGCAAAAGCACTTCTTAAAAATAAGTCCTCAATATTAAAAGCAAATGACAAAGATATTAAGAACGGCCGCTCCAAGGGACTTTCCTCAGCGCTTCTTGATAGGCTTGCATTAAATGATAAACGAATAGAATTAATGGGATCCTCTATTATTGACGTGGCAAAGTTAAAGGACCCGGTGGGAGTAGTTTTGAAACATTGGAGGAGGCCGAACGGACTTAAAATAGCAAAAGTATCCGTGCCTTTGGGCGTTATACTCGTAATTTATGAGGCGCGGCCTAATGTAACTGCTGAATGTGTTTCTCTTTCAATAAAAAGCGGAAACAGTATTATCCTTAAAGGAGGGAGCGAAGCATATAATTCTAACAGAGCCATCGTGTCTGTTTTTAAAGATGTATTGCGGAAGATGAAAATTCCGCAGGCAGCTGTTAGTTTTGTTACCTCAACTGAGCGAAAATCTGTGGATGAACTTCTTGTGCTGAATCAATATATTAATGTTGTTATACCGCGGGGTGGTGAAGGTCTCATACGTAAAATTGTTGAAAAGTCAAAGATACCTGTGATCAAACACTATAAAGGTATATGCCATGTGTATGTTGATGAGTATGCGGATGAGGCCGTAGCGGAGAGGATTGTTGTTAACGCAAAACTTCAGAGACCTGGTGTATGCAATGCATGCGAAACTCTTCTTGTGCACGAGAAAATTGCCCGCTCTTTTCTTGCTTCATGCCTGAAGAGTTTGCAGGATAAAGGTTGCGAGATACGGGGATGCGATAAGACCAGGGCAATTGTTGATTCATGTTGGAACCTGCGGCCCATACATAAAGCGACTGAGCAGGATTTTGCAACCGAATATTTAGATGCCATTCTTTCTGTACGTATTGTCCGTTCACTAGAGGAGGCAGTAGCACATATTAAAAAATATGGTTCGGCACATACTGATGCTATTGTGACAAAAAAGAAGAAGAAGGCTGATATGTTTGTTAAATATGTTGATTCTTCATCGGTCATGGTTAATGCATCCACACGTTTTTCTGACGGGAATCAGTATGGACTGGGAGCTGAAATCGGAATTTCTACTGATAAACTTCATGCGCGTGGTCCTATGGGACTCGAAGGACTCACCTCTTATAAGTATGTTGTTGTTGGTAATGGACAAATCCGTGTATAACACTAAATACCACTAATATTAACACGAAAGACCACGAAGGTTTTCGTGGTTATTAGTGTTTATATTTGTGGTTATTCGTGTATTGAAACAATCAAAATAGTCATATGGATATAGGTTTATTAGGCGGTACATTTGATCCGGTTCATAATGGGCATCTAGCTCTTGCACGAACTGCGTTTGACGCGTTACATTTAGAGAAAGTTGTATTTATTCCGGCCTTTATTCCTCCTCATAAAGAGTCAAAATCAATCATGTCTGTTTCACATCGTTTGCGTATGTTGGAACTGTCATTACTGGAAAATCCGTTTTGCGAGATTTCTGACATAGAAATTAAAAAGAATAAAAAGGTTTTTACCATAGACACTCTTCAGGAATTGAAGAGAAATTACCCCAGGGATGTTAGATTATTTTTTTTAGTCGGTTCTGATTTCATACATGAATATCATACTTGGAAGGAACCTGCAGAACTTTTAGAACTCGCTACCTTTATAATTGCGTCCCGTCCCGGTTTTTCATACACAATTCTTCCTCAGGGTATGCAGGTGCTTGAAGGAAATTTTCCGGATATTTCATCGACTGATATCCGTGATAAATTAAAAAAGAGAGAAGATGTATCAGACCTTTTGCCTCCTAATGTATTATCCTACATTAAAAAGCATGCTTTATATCGTTAATAATAATTAAGACCTATGAAAAAAATTATTGTTTTGATTATCATTTTATGTGTGCTTATCGGCATATTTTATGGCGTAGTGTATAGAAGAAGTACGGAAAGCCGCTCACAAATTCATATGGGAACAGTTTGTGAGATTACAATGGTTGATTTTTCTTCCTCAGGCCGTGCTAAGGCATTCGAAGATGCATTTCGTATGATAAAAGTTAGTGAGGAGAGGATGAGTATTTTCGATGATAAAAGCGACGTGATGAGGATTAATAAATATGCTTTTCAGCAACCCGTATATGTTTCCCAGGATGTAATTTTTATCATAGAACAAAGCATTTATTTTTCCAATATCACACAAGGGGCTTTTGATATTACTACGTTACCTCTTTCCCGGCTGTGGGGGTTTGCCTCTCAATCCAGAACCTTTCCGTCGCCTGATGAAATTAAAAGCACTCTTAATAATATTGGTTACCACAATATTAAACTCGGTGAAGATGAGAAGGGAAAAAGATATATAAAATTTGATGGGGAGGGAGTAGAGATCGATTTAGGCGGAGTGGCTAAAGGATATGTATGCGATCTTGTGGTAACATCCTTAAAAAGGAATGGAATTAAAAGCGCTTTAGTAAATATAGGTGGGACTATTTTTGCTTATGGAAAACCCCTTGGGAAAAAGAATTGGACCGTAGGCATTCGTCACCCAAGAGATAGTCGAAAGATTAATCAAACCGTTATTTTGGATGAGAAAGCTATTTCAACAAGCGGTGATTATGAGCAATTTTTTATGCATGAGGGGAAACGATATTCACATATTCTGGATCCGAATAGTGGCTATCCTGTTCAGGATATTATTTCGGTCTCCGTAATTGCTCCCAGTGCAATGGTCGCGGATGCACTTTCCACAGGAATTTTTGTACTCGGTGTGGAAGAAGGTCTGCTTTTAGCCCGCAGGCTTGAAGGAGTTGAGGCTTATATTGTGTATCAAGACGGTAATGAGATTAAGACAATCAGTTCAGAAGATATCCCTCAGTGATGAAAATAAATTTTCAATTCGGTTTCAATTCATACTTGAAATATTTTGTAAAATATTAGTCTTTATAATTAATCAAAACTACTTGATTTATTGAAATAAGTAATGTAAAATCATTTGCTTACAAAAATTTTTAATATTTATATAACCTATTAGGACAACGGATATTACAGAAATCCACAGGAGGGGATATTTCATGACCGTCAAAATCATTGCAGTCGCGAATCAAAAAGGCGGAGTTGGGAAAACTACAACAAGTATTAACCTTTCTGCTTGCCTTTCTTTTCTAGGGAAAAAGGTTTTGCTTATTGACCTTGATCCTCAAGCCCACAGCTCAATTGGTTTGGGTATTAATCCTGAAGAACTTGAAAAAAGTCTGTTTGATGTTTTTGATGATTCGCAATACGGTGATGTAGGGCTTAATGATGTTTTAGTGAAATCTTATAGAAACTTGGATCTTGTGCCGGCACAGGTTATTTTAAGTGCAATTGAACAAAAGCTTTCAGGACAAGCCGGTCGGGAGAGTAAACTTTCAGACAAGATTAAAAGTTTAAAGAATGCATATGATTATATTGTTATTGATTGTCCTCCCAGTTTAGGATTGCTCACCTTTAATGCACTCAGCGCGGCAGATGAGGTGCTCGTGCCCGTAGAGCCGTCGTTTTTTGCCTTCCATGGATTGAAAAAACTTCTTGAGACCATTACATTGGTCCGCGAAGTTGTAAAACATACTATTACTGTACATGCGGTTTTAACTATCTTTGATGTCAGAACAAAACATGCGCGGGATATCGGCCGGATTATCCAAAATTTCTTTTCGGACAATATTCTCAGTGTTATTATAAGAAAGAATATTAAATTACAAGAAGCGGCCAGGGCAGGTAAACCGATTACAGAATATGATAAAAATTCCATAGGTTTTAAAGATTACATGAACTTAGCTGTTGAGATGATTAAACGCTGCGGCAAAGAAGAACTTCCCGCTGATACATCTACACTTACTTTTCAGGAATTATTGTCTGCTTCTGAAAAGACGTCTGAAGAAGTAGGAAAAGAGCAAGTTGAAGTGAACGTTGAGCCTTCGAGTGATAATGTTGCTGTTGGCGTTAAGGAAACCGTTCAAACTTTACCCGAGGTGAAGGTAAAAATTGATTGCTCACCCCGTGTTGCTGTAGGCGGTATTTTATTTTCCTTTCAGTCGCAGGATGCAGAAACTGTAGCAGTCGCCGGTGATTTTAATAATTGGCGTCCTGAGAAACTCAATACACCCTGCCTGAATGAAGATGTATGGACAAAAGTGGTGCCATTATGTACAGGAAAATACAACTATAAGTATATAGTAGATTCTATGTGGGGCGTAGATCCGGATAATATTAACAGAGAGCTCAATTCATTCGGCGTTGAGAATTCTGTTATCGAAGTTTCTTAAAATGTTGTACACAAAAAATGAAGATATAATATGCTCTATCTACGGATAAGATTAGTGAATAATAAATGGAAGAGAATCATAATAAACCTAAACGAACATTAAGAGACGTATCCCATCATTTCTTTTCTTCGTTGGAAGAGAACAAACAAGAAAAGAAAGAAAACGCGGTTGCTTTATCTAATTCTTCATATAATGTGCATCATTTTAACCCTTCATTAAAATTATTAAGTATAATTCCCATCCGTTATAGTCCATTTTCCTTACTTTTACATGTATACTTTTCTAAGTTGTTTCTATATACACCATATAAAGTATATATTATCTCAACGAATCCCCACGGTGATTCGTGGGATTATCTTCAGAGGAATTTAAATATACCGCCTCTGGTTGATATTGATTTTTCTAAAGGGATGAGGACATTTACATTATTTAAAAATGTTGAACTTATTATTGCCTCTCCTGATAAGCTCAAAGATTTTTTTTCATTTAAGAATAATCACCAGAGGCCTTCTCATCTTTTTGATTCCGAATCTTCTCCGTCCTTATTTTTAATAGATTGTTTTAATACTGAATTTTATATAAAAGAGAAGATCATATCACTGCTAGACAGCATTATCCTTCTTTCTTCCTTTAATATTGATGATTTTAGAAATGCATATAAAGTTATAAAAGCATACTCTTCGTTATGTCCTGATGTAAAATTTTCTTATATCGTAGATCATAATGAAAATGCCGATTTAGCGGACCTTACCAGGAAGGGGTTTAATCAAATTACGGCACGGTTTTTAAATATTTCAGTAGATTTTATAGGTCATTGTGAATTTAAAGATCTGGCGCGCGGGAATAATATTCATTGGGGCACTGAAGAAAAAGACCAAATATTCAATGTTAACATTGATTTTGTTGAAGCATTAAAAAAAGAAAACTGGTCGGAGGAACTATTAAGTTTATACGAGACTGTTACTTCAAACGTGAAATTATAAAGAGATGAAAAAAATACTATACAGCAAATGGAACCGGGCAGAGGAGAGGGATAAACTCGTAGTTGATCTTAAAGATTCACTAGGAGAATATTTCGGCAGTGAGTGGCGCATTCTGCAAACACCTATTATAATCGATATTGATTTGGTAGATATACTTCTTGTAAATAATACAGGAAGACTTTGTGCCGTTACTATTTTACCGGAGAAGGTTGATAGCTCCTTGATAGGGAAGATAGTGAGCGAATATGCAGCACTCAGCAGGCAGCTTGAAAAGTTTAAAAATGCTTATGCAGGAGAAAACATTGATGTAAAACAAAAGTTAATGGTACGACTTTTTGTACCTAATAATATTGTGAATATTCTTGAGCTTCTTGCTTGTATATCAATTCCTATAGAGGTGTATCAATACTTTTTTATTAAATCACATGATAACGAAGGTATTGTTATAGAAAGGCTTTCTGAGTTAGTTGAGAGGCGGGAGGGGGAACAGGATTTTTCTTCCCTATTAAAGATTATGGGAGAGAACGTGCGTTCTGAGGCTTCATCAGTTAGTGAGGAAGAGGCTGTACTGAAAGAAAAAATAGAGACCAAGGAAGAAGAACCTGCCGCAGAATCTGTTCATGAAGAATCTGTTCCTAGTGAAAATGAGACGAAGCAGAAGCACAATACTGATAATTATTTTGAACGGACAAAATTAAACGAAGATGAACTTGTTGCGTTTTTTGATCTTGAGAGAAGACTGGCCGCATTCCAAACGGAAAAAATGCAATAGAACAATAACTGTAGGGGCGCGGTTCCCGCGCCCTTGTCATTGGTTGAATTAATCTGCCGATAGATTAAATACAACAAATTGATAGGGAGGATTTTAAATGAATTTAACTTGGCTTGCACCTGTAGGGTCATTATTAGCTTTAGGATTTGCACTTTATTTTACTCTTTCGATTTTGCGTAAGAGTGAAGGTGCTGAGAATATGAAGAAGATTGCTTCTGCTATTCGTGAAGGAGCAGATGCGTATTTGAGGAGACAGTACGGTGTTGTTGCAATTTATTTTATAGTTGTATTCTTTATTATGTTTGTAATGGTTTATTTTGGATATTTGGAGATTTTTACTCCTTTTGCATTTTTGTCAGGAGGTTTTTTTTCCGGGCTTTGCGGTTGGTGCGGTATGAAGATAGCGACTCGTGCTAATTCTCGGACTACATTGGGATGTACGCAAAGTTTAAATAGCGGTTTAACGGTAGCTTTTCGCAGCGGCGCGGTCATGGGGCTTTTTGTTGTTGGGTTTGGTTTATTAGACATAAGTATAGGTTTCTTTTTTCTTAATTGGTGGTATAGCACAATTGATGTTGTTGCTGATGTAGCTGTCAAGATGCAAATGATTACTGCCATTATGCTTACGTTTGGAATGGGGGCCAGTTCTCAGGCACTGTTTGCTCGCCTGGGAGGAGGAATTTATACTAAAGCGGCAGATGTAGGTGCTGATCTTGTTGGCAAAGTAGAAGCAGGAATTCCTGAGGATGATCCAAGGAATCCGGCTGTTATTGCTGATAATGTGGGTGACAATGTTGGTGATGTTGCAGGAATGGGTGCTGATTTATATGAGTCATATGTAGGTTCAATTATTGCAACTATGGCTTTAGGAACTGTGGCATTTGGAAAATTAGGTCTTGCCATAGAAAGTGTTACTATTCCTTTAACTATTGCGAGCGTAGGTGTTCTTGCATCAATTATAGGTATGTTTTTAGTACGGGCTGGAGAAGAGGCAAAACAAGAGGTATTATTGAAAGCGCTGCGCACAGGTATATGGACGAGCGGTGCTATCATTGCAGTTGTATCATTGGGTATTGTTTTACTTGTACTGGGAAAAGAGCATATTGGTGTCTATTTGTCAGTACTGACCGGATTAATAGCAGGTATATTGATAGGATACATTACAGAATTTTTTACTTCGGCAAAGTACAAACCAACACAGAACCTTTCAAATGAAAGCTTAACAGGACCTGCTACTGTTATTATCGGAGGTCTTGCTGTGGGTATGCAGTCTACCTCTTTGCCTGTTCTAATTGTAAGCGGGGCTATCTTAGGTAGTTACTATTTATCCGGAGGTGCGAACGATTTCAGCATGGGAGTATATGGTATAGGTATTGCCGCTGTCGGTATGTTAAGCACACTGGGAATAACTTTAGCAACAGATGCTTATGGCCCTGTTGCTGATAATGCCGGCGGCATTGCTGAAATGTCAAAACAGGAGCCGATTGTTCGCGAACGTACTGATGCTCTGGATTCATTGGGTAATACTACAGCAGCGACTGGAAAAGGTTTTGCAATTGGTTCGGCAGCATTGACTGCATTGGCATTATTAGCGGCATATCATGAAGAGGTCATGAGGTTTTTACCTCAAAATTTAGAACTTAATTTAAGTTTGTTAAATCCTAATATTGTTGTAGGACTTTTTATTGGCGGTATGCTTCCATTTTTATTTTGTTCATTAACTATGAAAGCCGTTGGTAGGGCTGCGGGTCAAATTGTAGTTGAAGTACGTAGACAGTTTAAGGAGATACCGGGTCTCATGGAGGGTACAGGTAAACCGGACTATGCACGATGTGTAAATATTAGTACAAAGTCTGCACAAAAAGAAATGATTGCACCTGCGCTGTTAGCTATTTTGGCACCAATATTCGTTGGACTTTTTATAGGAATTGAGGCAGTGCTTGCTTTATTGGCCGGGGCATTAGTCTGTGGTTTTGTTGTTGCCCTTTTTATGGCAAACGCCGGAGGAGCATGGGACAATGCAAAAAAATTTATCGAGACAGGTCATCATGGCGGCAAGGGTTCCGATGCACATAAAGCAGCTGTTGTAGGTGATACGGTCGGTGATCCATTTAAAGATACATCAGGACCGTCATTAAATATTCTGATAAAATTAATGTCCATGATTTCTTTAGTATGTGCTTCTTTTATTGTTCATAATACTTTTTTTAAATGATTCTTCATAAGGTGTAAGCTGTTATAAATAAAATACTTATATCAACAAGGTAAAATTTATGGTTTATGATATCGAACTCCTGAAGAGACTTCAGATAGTAGATAAAGAGATTTATGATTTATGTGAGGAGCAGGAGGATATTCCCCGCCAGATTGAAATCCTCAAAGAAAATGTCGGTGATCAAACTAAACATGTTAAAGAAGCTGATGAACATTTAAAAGAGGTAAAGTTGAGTTTGAATAAGAAGGAGTTGGCGCTGAAAGAAAGAGAAGAAAATATAAAGAAATATGATGCGCAACTTTTTCAAGTTAAAACAAATAAGGAATATACTGCATTACAAAGCGAGATTTCAAACTTGAAAGCTGACAATTCCGTTTTGGAAGAAGAGATAATAAAAATGTTAGATGAAGTTCAAAATGTTGAAAATGATTTAGGCGAAGAAAATAAACGTTTTAAGAAATTAGAAGATGAATGTACGCAAAAAACTAATGAACTAGAGAGAAAACTTAAAGGTAATGAAGAAAAATTAAATAAATTAAAAGAGAAAAAAGAAGAACTTGCCAAGACTGTTGATCCGATTATATTTTCAACATATGAACGAATTATTAAAGGTAAAAGTGGAGTTGCCCTGGCAAAAGTTGAAGATGAATCATGTGGAATGTGTCAGATGAAATTACTCCCTCAGACTATTAATGAAATTCTTTTGGGTAAAAAAATGGTTAGGTGTGAAAATTGCTCCCGCATTCTTTATATCGAAAATCCGCAATAATTTTCTTTCCATTTATTTTTTTGCTTACTGAATATATTTCCTAAAAAAATATCAATTTTAATTTTTTTCAAAAACAAATGTGCATCATCTTCTTGTTTCTAAAGATTTTGCGACTTTTTGACGATTATATAGAGATGATTATGACAGTTATAAATTAAAGAACTGAACAGATATCTTGTGGTCTTTCTCAAAAAAATACAATATGTAGTATGATTATAAAAATCATGATTTTTTTGAATCGTTTACGCTTGACAACATATTACAAATTTTGTATACTCCATTTTAATATCATGTGGTAGAAAGTGGAGGATTGTGGGAAATGTTTTACGGAGAGTTCGAACACACTTTAGACATAAAAGGCCGTGTTATAATTCCGTCTAAATTTCGTGAAGTGTTAAAAAAGAAACGTATCGGAAAATTTTATATTACACGCGGGCTCGACCGTTGTTTGTTTGTTTTTCCAGAGGATGAATGGAAGGCCCAAGATAAAAAGTTTAAACAGTTACCTTTTACAAAACAAGAAGCGCGGCAGTTTAATAGATTATATTTTTCAGGTGCTGCCGAAGTATGTTGCGATAAGCAGGGCAGGATTTTATTACCGCCTTATTTAAAAGAATACGCCGAGATAAAAGACCAAGTTATGATAGTCGGCATATCAGATAGGTTTGAAATATGGGCACTTGAGAAATGGAAAACTTATTTCCAAGGTTCATTAGACTCATTTGAACAAATTGCTGAAAAATTAATAGAATAATTTTTTAATAAATAAAAAGACGAGGAAAGGGAGGTAGGGGAATGTTGCCTCATACCAGAACGAAGGATAATATTGATGTTGTGAGGTGCAAGGGCGACCTTAATGCAACATCAATGGTATCGTTCAAAAACAAAGTTTCAAAGCTTATAAGAAGGAATCATAAGCATGTTTTATTGGACCTCAATAAAACAAAGCACGTTGATTTGGCCGGTCTTGGGATACTAGTTGAAAGAATCAAAAAAATACGCTCCATGGACGGGGATATAAAGCTATGTAATGTACAGCCCCAAGTTCGTGAAACATTCCGGTTAGTAGGTGTTTCAAGGCTTATTGAGTCATATCCGTCCGAGCAGGAAGCGATAAGGAGCTTTGAAGTTGCATGAAGCCGTAATGGTGAATGAAGTTGTTCACCATCTAAAGAAGAAAAGGGACGGTGTTATTATAGACTGCACCCTGGGAGACGGTGGACATGCAAAGAAACTTTTAGAGACTCTTAAAGGTCAATGCAGGCTAATTGGTTTAGATCAAGATAAAGAAGCCATTGCAAGAAGCAGAGAAAATCTTAAGGAATTTAAAGACAGTATAATATTAAAAAATATAAATTTTGCTCTTTTAGATACAGTTTGTAATGAATTGAAGATTGCACGTGTTGATGCCTTTCTATTTGATTTGGGAATTTCACTGGATCATCTTATGGATGCAAGACGTGGGTTTAGTTTTATGCATGATGGCCCACTTGACATGCGGATGGATCAGAGGGGTGGGACAACAGCCTATGATATTGTTAATAATGCCTCTCAGAGTGAACTTTACCGTATTATTGGTGAGTACGGAGAAGAAAGAAGAGCAGGACGTATTGCGCGTGCGATTGTAAATGCAAGAGGTAAACAGGCAATTAAAACGACGCATGAACTTGCTGGCCTCATAGAAAAATGTTACGGCAGAAAGCGTTTCAGTAAAATTCATCCAGCAACTAAAACATTTCAAGCGATTCGGATAGCGGTTAATCGTGAACTTGAGAGTTTAAAAAATGCGTTGGATAAGGTAATTCATTTTATTGCCTATGACGGTATTATCTGTGTTATTTCGTTTCATTCATTAGAAGACAGGATTGTTAAATATACTTTTAAGGATTGGGCCCAGAGAGGATTAGTAAATATAGTGACAAAAAAGCCGATTAGACCCAGTAGAGAAGAAATTATACAGAACGTACGTGCCAGAAGTGCAAAAATGAGGATTGCAAAAAGGAGTTTGCAAGAGTGAAGCATTTA
>Ga0164318_10000669_pt1 | contig 27454 bp, 35 predicted proteins | sample GuaBasSedimGuay9_FD_113734 | JGI IMG/M metagenome (GOLD analysis project Ga0164318, IMG submission 113734) | Subseafloor sediment microbial communities from Guaymas Basin, Gulf of California, Mexico - Guay9, Core 4571-4, 0-3 cm | ecosystem: Environmental > Aquatic > Marine > Hydrothermal vents...
TCCGCTGCGCCGGGGGCTTTTTCTTCGGTGGGCTCGGGGGCTTTTTCTTCTGCGGCCTCGGGGGCTTTTTCTTCCGCTGCCTCGGGGGCTTTTTCTTCCGCAGCCTCGGGGGCTTTTTCTTCCGCAGCCGGTGTCTTTTTTTCAGCCTTTTCAGCGCCTTCAGCCGGAACAGCTTCCTCCGCCACCTCTTCCTTAACGGACTTTTTGCTTCGGGTGTCTTCTTTGTTCTTATCGTCCTTTACCTGTTTCTCCTTCTGCTCCTCACTCTGACTCATCTTCCCTCCATTCCCGGTTACTTCACTTCAGCCTTAGGGGCCTTTATCCAGTTCCGATAGATATATTCAAGTATCCTGCCCCTCTCACCGCTGCTGATCTTTTTAAACTTAATCCCGCCCTGGCAGTCCGCACTATCAGAAGCCAATTCATTCATCCAGACGATCTCGCCTTCGAACAGGACAGGAACATCATCCCCCGGGATCATCATCTCTATCTTGAGGTCTTCACCCTTACTGAACAATTCCCTGCTTAATATCCCTATTCCCTCTTTGCTGAAATTATTGACCTTTAATTTTTTGAATGAGCTGCCTATTCGGCATATCGCATCCATAAGCACGTCAAAACGCACGTATTTCCTTTTCTCTCCCATTGCCACCCCTCTGTAAATTATAGACAATCAATATTTCGATGTTCCACGAATAATATAATTGAACCGTTAGTACTCGGATTGATATCAGAGTGATGATGGAAACCGAAAAATAGAAAGGGAACGATATAAAATCGCTCCCTTTCTATTTTAACAAGCAGATCATTGTTGTAAAATTACTCGCTGAACACGAATTCAGGCTCCAGGACGGGCACGTAATCTTCCGGTATCGGGAACGGAAATGTCACCGCTTCATAAATACCAGCACCCGTTCTGACTATTGTCATCCCAACGCCTTTTGCCAGCCCCATCGTAAGGCCGGAAAGCACGTTCTCTTCAACACTCGTTTCATAGATATTCTTAGGAAGCTCTACCCAACCGGTCAGAATATTAGCAAGACCTCTCCCGAGTTTCTTGGCTGGATCCTGGGCGTAACATTGGGTAGCCATACCTACCATAGCTATGACAACACAAAACACAAACAAAATTTTCACTGTTTTCTGCATGATCTCTTTTCACCTCCTTCTACTTAAAAAATAACAAAATTAAAACTTCACAGAGAAGTATATCATGCGAGTTTTCCGATGTCAAGTATCGGAATTTAATATATCCTGCACAAGCCGGGAGATACGTCCTTTGTCCTCTTCTGACATATTCCAGAACTCAATGCCCGTGTCGTATTTAACCGTTTCCGATTGATTCGTAGGATGCCGCCTCACGACCCAAACAACCGTGCCATTGCAAAAAATCGGTTTTTCATCCTCCCGGAGAAAAATCTGCAGCGATACGTTCTCAAAAAGCCCGAATCCCTTTTCCAGCACAACACAGATGCCCCCGGCCCCGAGATTCTCAGTAAAAGCGCCTATTGCCTTTTTCCGGCCGTCTTTTAAAACCCGTATCAGGCATTTATGCCTGGCTCTCGGAAATTTTCTCTGATCTATACCTTCCCATGTCATCGTATCATAACTATACCTTAACGGGTTTTTAAATTCAAGCCTTATTTCGTGACGGGCCCGTCCCGATCAAACTCGAGGGGCCGCCCGTGACCCATTATACGGGACACGGCTTCCCAAAAATCAGGATTGAACTTTACATAACACTTTTTAACCGTATACTTACTACTAAGGAGGTTGATATCCATCATGTACCTGGATTTTTATGGACTGAGAGAGAATCCTTTCAACGTAACCAGTGACCCAAATTTTCTCTATCTCAGCCATACCCATAAAGAGGCGCTCAATCATCTGCTGTTTGGCATTGACCAGAGAAAAGGATTCATAGAGATCACCGGGGAGATCGGTGCCGGCAAAACCACACTCTGCAAGTCTTTACTGGATCGGCTTGATGACAGAACAAAAACCTCCCTTATTTTCAACTCCGACCTCCCGGAAAATCAGCTTCTGGAAGCAATACTGGATGATTTTGGTATTGTTCCCCAGCGCCGCTGCAAAGTGGCCTTTCTCCGTCAACTGAATGATTTCCTGCTGGAACAGCTTTCACACAGAAATAATAGTGTGTTGATAATCGATGAAGCGCAGAATCTGCGTTCATCCACTCTCGAAACAATCCGGATGTTGTCCAACCTTGAGACCGAAAAGGAAAAACTTTTGCAGATAATACTTGTCGGACAGCCTCAGCTCCGTGAAAAGCTGAATTCTCCGAAGCTCCTGCAGCTGCGACAGCGTATAAGCGTCCGGTTTCATGTAGAGGCCCTTAAAAGAGACGAAGTGCGGGGATATATCGAACACCGCCTGCATATAGCCGCCCCCAGTGAAAACATCACGTTTACTCCCGAAGCCATCGACCATATTTATCCCTATTCCAAAGGCATTCCCCGTCTTATCAACATCACCTGCGATAAATCTCTTCTCCTCGGTTTTGTCCGGGGGACACGTTTTATCGGGCGCGATATCGTCCAGAAAAGCATAGAAGAAATCGAAGGACAATTGCATTTTACCACTGTACATGATGTATGATATGAGCATAATAACCAAGGCGTTAAAAAAAGCACAGGACACTCGAATGGGGCTATCCGCAACCAGGGTTCATCTTTCGCCTTCCGTCTCCGTGAAGGGCAAATCCCGGCGGCGTCCTCCAAAACCAAGCAGGATTGAATTGATCGGTAACGGGAAAGGACGAAGTGCGGCCGCCCCGCACAGATTCCTCTCCGTATGCATCCTTCTCAGCACAATACTCGGAAGTTTAACGGCCATTTTGCTGTATATCAACCGTTCTTCAGCCCCTCCCCTGCCGGTGTCTTCCGGTACCGAAAGAACGATATTCGATTCAGCCAGGCAGGAGGACATAAAAACAGATATCCAAAAAGAGACAGAGGATATCCCCGGCGAAACATCCGCTGAAAAAGATACACCCGAAAAAACCGCGGGGGATTTTTCGGAAAACCTTCCCGTCCTGAACGGCATCATGTATTCTCCTGTTTCCCCTCAAGCCGTAATTAACGGCAGGATGGTCGCCGAAGGGGAGGCCATCGCCGGTTTTTCCATCCTTAACATCTTACCTGACAGGGTAAAGATCGCCTCAGGCAACGAAGAGTTTGACTTAAAAATCCGCTAACAGACGCTTTATTCAACTCTTTGCATCATAAGTAGTTACAATATAAATATGGGTCTTACCCAAACAATGCCCATATTTATGTTATATCACTTTTGTTTATAAATACTTGTGTAAAGCGTCTGTTCTGAAGGCTTTTTTGACCTTTGCGGGGATTGGGATGGGTGTTCCCTTTTTATCAACAAAGGCGTGACGTGTGCTTCCTGTCGCTGTTATCTTGCCGTTTTTTTTGACTTCATAACCAAAAGTTATGCGTGTAGCGGTCACATTCGTCAATTCCGTGGTAATGGTCACCAGGTCATCATATCTCAGCGGGGATCTGTAACGGCATTGTGCCTCGACAACCGGGATATAGATTTTATCCTGTTCCTCGATCTTTCTGTATTCGACTCCCCTTGCCCGGAAAAACTCCGTTCTTGCGATCTCGAACCAGACCAGATAATTAGCGTAATACACAACTCCCATCTGATCGGTTTCTTGGTATCTTACCCTGAGTTCGACCGAATGTTTATTCATCTCACCCTGCCATCACCCTGACATACACCTTTCGGGATCTGGGACCGTCGAATTCACAGAAGTATATTCCCTGCCAGGTCCCGAGAACAAGCTGTCCGTCCTCTATAAGGATGTTCACGGAACTGCCGATAATCGAGGATTTAATATGTGCCGGTGAATTTCCTTCGGCATGGGCATAACCCGGATCATCAGGCACTATATTCTCGAGCCCCATAATGATATCGGATTTCACATCAGGGTCAGCGTTTTCATTTATGGTAACAGCAGCAGTGGTATGCGGCACGTACACAAAACAGATACCATTGGAAATTGCGGTTCTCTTCACAGAGTCCGCAACATCCTTAGTGATATCGATAATCTGTGTTGTCCGGGTTGAAGCAATACTTACAGCCGTAAGATTTTTACCTGACATGTTCCCTTAAAACAGTCCTTACCAGCAACCCCGGGATGTCTTCGACAACTTCCACCAGACCTATCTTCCGCGGCAGGACAAAGCGGTTAGACCCAACCACGAATTTCTTATCGTATCCATAAGAATTCATGATCTCTTTTGTGGATATGCCCCGGACCCGAACCGGGAGCCCGGCTTTTCTGATAAGATTTTTTATCCTCTTGAAATCCTCTTGCTTCAGCATATCGAGCCGCATGGCGATCTCCCCCGCCAGGATCATCCCCACAGCTATGGATTCCCCGTGATTGTAGCGTCTGGAATAACCGGAAGCGGCCTCTATCGCATGTCCGAGGGTGTGCCCGAAATTAAGAGCTATCCTGATATCCCTGCAGTCCAGTTCATCTCTCTCGACTATCCGCGCCTTGATAGCCACGCATTCATATATAACCCTTTCCAGCGGTTTGGTTTTCAATGACAGGATATCATCCATGTTATTCTCCAGAAACCCGAAAAGGGACCGGCTCCTGATAACCGCATATTTGATCACCTCGGCCATGCCGTTCCGTATCTGGCGGTACGGGAGGGTCCGGAGAAAATCCGGGTCCATCAGCACGTATTTAGGCTGGTAGAACGCACCTATCAGATTTTTAGCCTCTGGAAGATCGATCCCGGCCTTACCGCCCACAGAGGAGTCTACCTGTGCCAGTAAAGTCGTAGGAACCTGTATTAGCGGCACCCCTCTCCTGTAGGTGGCAGCTACAAAACCCGCGAGATCCCCGACGACTCCCCCTCCCAGGGCTATGATCACCGGACGATGCATCTTCGTCCGCTTACTTATTTTGTGAACCGTCTCCCGGAAAACTTTCAAAGATTTGGACTTCTCCGTGCCGGGGACAACGACCCGGAAAATCCCGTTGGGCAATTGTCTGAGAACCGGAGCCGTAAAACGGGCAGTCTTTGACATGACCATCTTGTCCGTTATGACTACGACGGGACCGGTAATACCCAGTGATTTGACCACGTAAGGCAACATCTCTACCACATCCTTACCTATCAGGATATCGTAGCTTCTCTTTTCCAGGTTTAGCCTTACCTTCTTCATGATAGCGTAAAATATAGCACATAAAGTCATAAAAGGCAAAAAAGGGGATAATTTTGCGCACTTTTTGTAACAGTTCAGCCTTGCACACTGCGAGAGAGGTTTGGATTATCTATCCCTACCAGGAACGTCCGATGTGCTCCAGCGGCACATCGGACTCCGAAACGGCCTTGCAAATCCGCCGCTTCCTTCTATTTTATATTATCAGGCATCGGCGGACACCGTACGAGCCCAGGAGGCTATAAGAAGGAGCCCCGGCCTACGCCTGTTTATAAGTCAACCGGGATACCAAGCTTGCTCGGCCATTGAAGGTCCTGTACGGAATAATCCAAACCTCTCTTTCACAAAGTCAGCTCGTCAATTGAAACCATAACAGCCACTCGATGCGACTATTCAAGTGAATATCTCTTATTCTGGATGAACTATTATTTAAAGTATTGTTATAAAAGAAGGGATACCTGTAGCGGGTCAGGCTGTTTGGCCCACTCCGTACAGGGGCCTTGATGGCCGGGCAAGCTTGGTCCCTTGACATTTTGAAAAAATGGCAAGGGTTGCCAGGCAATCGCGGAGTAAAATTTTCCGCTGGAGAAAATTTTACGTCCCCTGGTAGGAGTGGGGAAAACAGCCTGACCAGTCGTAAGCGGATTCTATAGTAACCCTTTTTGAGCTTTTGCGATTCGTTCTGATTGCGGAAGGAAGCCACCCCTGCGGCCGGCTTCTTACATATAAGGCTTGAGAAGAGCTGAAGGAAAGCCGATATCTTTTATTATTACCTCGCCGCAGACATCCGGTCCATCTTTGACAAAAAAACCCTGTTTGGGCAGGCCGAAAGTAATGGTCTTATAAGCTTTGAAACAATCTCTGGACACCGCGCCGGTCGTTGCGTCCAGTCCGGAGGGGACGTCGACCGCATAAAGTTTGATGCCGGATGAATTCAGTATCCTCCCGAGAGTTGCACATTCCTCCGGCAGTTCCCCCCTGAATCCCGTGCCAAAGATCGAGTCCACAGCTACTGTAAAATCCCCGGTTGCTTCCTCCAACGGCAGGAAATCCCTCATTGGCAGTATCTCGAGCCCCTTCTTCCGGATAATCTCGAAATTATCATACGCTGCGCCCGGCCTGATGTTCTCTATATCTGTAACATATACGGTCAAATGCTCCGGGGATTTGTTGGCAAGATACCGCCCGAGGACAAAACCGTCCCCTCCGTTGTTCCCCTTGCCGCAAAAGATCACGATCCTCTCATTCTCAAGAGAGCCGAGTTCGCAAAGAATGACCTCGGCAACAGAGCGACCGGCATTTTCCATCAGGACGATCTGGGGAATGCCGTAATCTTCCTGCGCCTTCCTGTCGATCTCAGCCATCATTTCAGCACTGATACCTTTTTGCTCCATGCTATTGAATCCGCGTTCCTGCGGGAACCTCCCTTTCCGGGACAAGGATAATGGGTCCGCCCTCTTCACAGGCAGCAAGCAGCATACCATGGGATTCTTCGCCTCTGATCGTGACCGGTTCCAGATTATTGACAATCACTACCTTTTTTCCGGTTAGATCCCGGACGGAATACTGCGCTCGTATCCCGGCGATAATCTGCTTGGTTTGATCGCCGGTCTTGATCTGAATAACATACAATTTGTCCGCATTGGGGTGTTCCTTAACGTCGATGATCTCGGCGATCCTAAGATCTAACCTCTTAAAATCCTCAAAAGATACCATTTTTTCTCCTGTCCGGGCCCTGTCAGGCTTTTTTACTTTTCGGCTTTGTCGCTTCTTTTGCCGATTTCGGCGCTGCCTTTTCCTTTGGCGCGGCAGCAACAGCTTCTTCAGTCAGGGCAGCGCCCTCTTTCTCTTCTGCTGGCTCCTTTGCCTTCTTGATCTTGAATCTAATACGCTTGACTTTCGGCAAATGGTAGACAGAATCTTTTTCTTCGTCCCATTTTGCCTTCCCAACCAGTTCCCTTATCTTCTCGTACCTTTTTAAAACCGAACGGAACTTTCCGCCTTCCTGGCTTCCTTTCAAACTTGGATGCTGTGTCATTTCTTTCCCTTTCCGTTTCTTCGTATTGCGTTCATTGTCACTATCTAATTTGTTTTATATAACAATCCTCATAATCCGTAAGAAGCCCCCGCCTTGCCCTTCTCGCTTCACTAATGGTCCTGTACCCCGAAGTGTACACCTCCCACCATATACCCTTCTTTGCCAAACAAGCCTCAATACCTTTGCGCTTCAACCTGTTTATCTCTTTTTCCGCGGAAGTCTCATCTTTGAAGGACGCCAGCTGCAGTATATAACTCGACTCCGCCGAAATCTTTCCTTCATGTCGCTTAGCCGACTCATCATCGCCTATCTCCGGATATGACGCCTTCGATCCAACTCCATGAGACTCTAAAGGCAGTTGGACAATGTCGCCAGCCTGCCTCCTTCGCTCCGGTTCAGGAAAATCCGCGGGCTCCCGGCTCCTGTTTATAGCCTCATGGGGCTGCACGGTCTCTTCCCGCAGACTTCCGGACTCTACACCTGAGAGCCTTTTCCCTCTTTCCACGCCGACGGCATACGAAACAATTATCAGAAATAATACGGCAATGGCTATAATAACGCTATATTCGACGGGTATCTTTACAAAAGGCAGAAATCTCTGTTCGGAATACCTGCTTAAAAGGCGCAGTTTTTCACTGCTTTTTCTGCGGAATCCATGATTCCCGAAAAAATCATCCTGAAAATTATTATCGGCCATTTGTGCTATATTCTAGCATATTATCACAAAATATCAAGCACCCGATAACAGACGCTTTATCTAACTCTTTGTATCATAAATGTTTACAATACAAATATGGGTATCATTCAACCGATACCCATATTTACATCATATCTCCTTGTTTTATAAGAAGTTATGTAAAGCGTCTGGAGGAATACTGCGTTTCCCTTATAATCGATGATCGTGCTGTACCAACCGTCTTCATCTCGGGATAAGATATTTTCTCTTATGCTGTCCTCAAATGTAACTGCTATCTCCGGAGAAAACGATATCTTCAGGTCGAGGGAAAGATCATCTTTATCCCTGAGAAGAATGTAGTCTCCCTCCATCCGTATATCCCTGGAATATGCCTTGAAATCCATTATTTTCACGGTATTTGTATCCAAAAATACCGTGAAAATTATTTGTTCGTACTTTTGGTCCGGGCGGAAAGGGAATGTCAGGATATTACCGGAAAAAGGAATACTCGGCTTGCTTTCATCTCCAACGGCAAACGTTACCCCTTCTATCTCACAATCCACAATAAACTGTCTCTGTCTCAATGACTGGCGCGTCCTGAGATCAAAACGCGCCTTTTCGGCATTAATGACAAACCGCTTATTTTCCAGCCCGAAACGTAACCCCCGGATCTCGGCCCCATCAAGACCGTTACTGCCCCACCTGTCGTAGGATAGTCTGTAATCCGTAAAACTATTGACCGAAAACGCCGCTATCCGGTCAATACAATAATATACAGAAAAGCACGCAACAACGACAAGAAGAAAAAAGACCAAAAAGCGGAGATATCCTGAATGGTTCGAACCCTCAATATTAAGCATCACTCATCAGCTCGTTGACAATCTTCATGATCTTCGCATCGCGAGTGTAGGAGTAGCCTTTTGCCGATCCCGTGCTGTCCTTTTTCAGGACATCAAACCTGACCAGCTCATCCAGCGCAGTCTGTACCTCTTCCCGGTCATAATGCACCCAGGCTGATATGCCACTGGCGCTGTCAATACTCGCCTGATTCTGATAAAAAAAAGTCAGGATATCTCTGGTCAGGGTATCCTTCAGTATCTTTTGCAGTTTATCTTTCATGCGCTCCCCAGTTCCTTCTCCAGGAGTTTTCGTACGTCTTTTCTCTGAACAGCCTCGCAGAAGGCTTCGGCAATACGCGGATCGAACTGTGCCTTTACGTTTTTCCGCACTTCTTCTATTGCCGTCTTGATCGAAAGCGCCTTGCGGTAAGGTTTTTGAGTGACCATCGCCTCGAAAGCCCCGACCACTGCCAGTATACGGGCCGCCAGCGGTATCTCTTTGCCTTTCAATCCCTTGGGGTACCCCGTGCCGTCAAAATTCTCGTGATGATACAGGATTATCGGGACTATAGGCTTCAGCGGCTTGAACTTTGACAGTATGGCCGCCCCTTTCATCGGATGCATCTTCACTATATCGTATTCACGTCCGGTCAGTCCCCCCTTTTTCATCAAGACCTTTTCCGGAATGCTTATATGGCCGGCATCGTGCAGCATTGCCGCATACTGAAGCATCTTTATCTCGCTCTCGTTCATATTGAATTTCGGGCCGATTATACTGATCAGTTTCAGGAATGATGCCTCTGCCTTGGACACCCCGTGGGGTCTGTGCTTTAAAAGCTGCGCGATGCACTTAATGCTACTCAAGGTCAGCTCTTCCTGCTCCTTGAAGAGTTGAGCGTTCCTGACGGCAACAGCCGCCTGTTCAGAGAGCGTCTTCATTATCTCCTCATCAAACTGCGTGAACTCCTTTCCGTCAAGCTTGTCATAAAGCGTTATGACACCTATCACATCCTCATCTATCATGGGAACGGCCAGGTAATTGCTCCCGCAAATCGGCGTTTCTTTCTTTGCCGCCCTGCCCGGCGCATACTTGCCGAACTGGACTTTTTTCAGCTTGGTTTTCTTGCGCCTGAGGTCAATTGTCGTTTTGGGCAGTAGTATCCTGCGTTTTTTATCGACGAGTTTTATAGAACAGCGGTTTGCCCGTATCACCTGGAGCGAAAGACGGGCGATCCGCGGAAGAAGCTCATCAAGATCAAGTGTGGACGTCATCAGCCGGTGGACCGTATGAACGGTGGAAAGAGCTATGGCCCTGGGTCTTATGGTCTTGTTTATATCCTCCAGTTCGACCTCTCTCCGGCTCTCCCGGATCACAGTGTCGGTGAACGCGATGAATATCTTCTTAAGATCAGAGGACATGGCCTTTTTCAAGCCGCATAGGATAATAACCCCGAAAATGTCGTCGTCAGACATCAGCGGGTAACATAAACCGTGCATGCACTCCCCATACTGGAATGGCTCCACGGTCCTGTTCTTCCAGGATTTTTTCAGGGCCCGGAGTATTTTTATAAGTTCCTTCTTGAACCGGCTCTGCGTACCGACTGCCTTCTTAACGCACCTTGCCGCTTCGGTCTTTTTGAGTTCCCCGTATTCAAGGGGGATCCGGGGCAGCATCACCCAGACAGGCTCTTTCAGGTATTTACTGAAGGCTGATATCTCCTGCCGCAGATCCCAGTTTTCTTTAAGTTTTGAAAACAGCCTCTTCATATTCAGTATCTCTTTATCAGACTCTTTCGTAAGGTTCAAAAAATTTTTTATACTGATCAAGCGCGTAGCGGTCCGTCATCCCTGCTATATAATCGCAGATAACACGGTATTTGCCCCGCTCCTCTATTTTCTCCAGGGCCTGGGGTGGGAGCTGTTCCGGGTTGTCGCAGTAAACATGGAAAAGGCTCTTTAAAAAGCGAGAGGCCTTATTCGTCATACAGACGACGCGGTAATGCTTGTAAAGCCTCTTCTTCAGGGCCTCTCTGAGGGGAACCCGCTTCGCGTTCATGTCTTCGCTGAAATCAACCGCCTTCCCATCTTGCTTTTCCAGATCGGCCACGCTCTTTATGCCAAGTGCTCTGATCCGATCCAGAGTGCTGCTGACGACATCGGACACCTGGAGGTTTATCAACTGACGCACCATCTGAAACCTCCCGGTTTCTTCGTCAAGGCCCGCGAAACGGTCCTTGATATTACCTGCTACCTCATCCCATATCGGGACCCCGTTCAGATCTTTCTTATCCAGGAGCCCGCTTTTTAAACCGTCATCCAGATCGTGATTATCATATGCTATCTCGTCAGATATATCGACAACCTGTATTTCCAGAAGTAATGGACCGGGGATATCGATACTGCCCATTCTCTTTTGATCAAATGGAGTTGAATGGCGGATGATACCCCTCCGAACTTCCTGGGTCAGGTTCAACCCGCAGAAGTCAGGATACCTTTTCTCCAGGATGTCCACCACCCGCAAGCCGTGCGTGTTGTGGTCGAACCCGCCCTGATCCTTCATCAATTCTGCCAGCGCGTCTTCACCTGAATGACCGAACGGGGTGTGGCCAAGATCGTGTGCCAACGCGATCGCCTCGACAAGATCCTCGTTAAGCCCCAGAGATCTGGCAATCGTCCTGGCAATCTGGGCCACCTCAAGCGTATGCGTAAGCCTGGTCCGGTAATAATCCCCTTCATGATTGACAAATACCTGGGTCTTGTATTCAAGTCTGCGAAAGGCGGTAGAATAGATAATTCTATCCTTATCTCTCTGGTAGACAGTGCGGTAAGGATGCTCTTTCTCCGCATGCCGACGGCCCGCTGTTTCAGCGCTCTTCATGGCGTACGGGGCCAGCCAATCGTATTCCCTCTGTTCGATCTTTTCTCTTGTAAGCATTCGACCGCTCATAGCGTTCCCGGACCGCAGTTACCTGACAAAATATAATAACACAAAGCCGGCGAAACCCATAGCAAAAATCAAACCGGTATCCCAGCCGATCCTCCGCGTAGTATCCCGTTTCAGGAACAATCCCAGGACAGCGACAACGGAAAGCAACAGGACCAGCACAGTTGCCGTCATTTGGCCGGGGGTCAGCATGCCAAGAATCGGTCTCTTACTTAAAACATCCAGAAAAGGTATTATGCAGACGTCAAACAGGTTGCTTCCGAGTATGTTCCCCACTGCCATATCCACAGACCCCGCCCGGAGCGCGGCAAAGGAAACGATTATCTCAGGAAGGGATGTAGCCAGCCCCAGAAGGAGCGTGCCTGTGAAAGTCTGAGAAAATCCCGTCACTGAGACGATCTTATCGCCGATTTTTGCCATCCACATGCCGAGAAACATGACAATAAGAAGCAGCAGCGTGAATTTGGCCCACACCTCCCAAAAAGGTTCGTCCCCGGAACTGTAAATGCCGCTGTGGTCGCTGGAACCCGTTTTGCGTATGATCCCCAGATAGATAAAATATACACCGGCTATCAGGACACTCTCCACTCCTACCCCATTGATCGCAGGAAACGCCGCCACCTGTGAACGTAAAACCGCGACACTTAACACTATCGAAATAACTATCAAAACAAAAAAACCTGTCAGACGGTTCAAACGGGAAACTCTTAGAAGGATCCTTCCCCTTCCCACATAATAATCCAGAATCAGCAGGATCATGAAATTGACCATCACCGAACCTGCGATATCTCCGTATCCCAACCCGATCCTTCCGAAGGAGAACACTGCTGTCGCGCCCGTAACGATCTCCGGGAAAGATGTTGCTACGGCGAGGAAAAACATTCCGATTATGCCCTCCTCCATACGCGTCTTGCCGGAAATAACAACACCTTCCTTGCACAGATTATAGGCAAAATATGTTAATAGCGCCGCGCAGATCAAAAACTCACACCAGATCACGATTCGTGCTCCTCGATCTTGATGATCTCAGCCCGGACATCATCGCCATCGATCTCAATGACGCCGAAAGAACAGTATGACGAAAATGCCCTGTCGGTCGCGCTGCCCGGATTGAAGAAAAGAGTGCCATCTATTTTCTCATTGAATGGAGTATGGGAATGTCCGAAAATAATAATGTCGAGCTTTTCTCTGAAAATCCCGCTTACCACCTTCAGGACCTTGAAGCCCGGACCTTTGCCATGCACAACGCCAATTTTTTTGCCTGCCGCCTCCATGATGATCTTTTCCGGCAGACACTGCTTTAGTTCAGGGCTGTCCATATTCCCCCAGACGGCTTTTGTCTCTGTCAGCCTTTTAAGCTCCCTGATCACCGACATCTCCACCACATCACCGGCATGGATTATCAAATCGCATTCCTTGAAATAATCACAAACCTTCCGTGGGAGTCTTTCGGCGGAAACGGGAATATGTGTGTCAGCAATGACACCTATTCTCATGGTACCAGCTCGAATTTTTGGAATAAACGAAGAATTTTGTTAAGCTGTTGTGCGTCCCAGACCCATATATTCTGTTCCTTTGCCAGAAGGAACGAGTTCTGCTCTACACCCTTAAGGGGGATAAATATCTTTCTCGCGATCTTCGACCTTTCATCCCCTGTTTTAATGTTCCATAGATTGCTGATATCGCACTCATCGGCTATGTCGCCCTGTTTGACGTGACATATCCATTGTTTGTTCTTTATCCTGCCGGTAATCTGGAAAACATTTTTAGACAAAGCGCGGCTCTCTACGGCGTCAAAACGCGGCATCTTTCGGAAATTCATATTTACGCGGATCTTCTCGTTCCTGAAACTCTTGAAAAGATCACAGATCACGGTCACCGCACTTTTGGCACTGAATTCGCAATAGCTCTTATAATCCTCATCCATGGAATGTTTGAATTCCAAATACTTTATGTCCATGTCATCTATCATTGAGTATGTCTTCAGGCTGTAGACGTACTTTAGCCAGTACTCGAAAAGTTTCTCCGAGATCTTGTAGAATCCCCCGCTGTTGTAAACAAGGTCCATTTCCTGAAGCTTCTCCAATTTGCGGCTCAGATCCTTATCGACCCTGCCCATGTCATTCTGTATGGCTCTGATGGTACTGTTGCCGCGCGCCAGGGAAACGAGAATAGAAATAAATTTTTTCCTTGCTCTTCTTTCAAGGAAAAAATTGACCCTGTTGATAAAATACTGGTTAAGCACTCCCTCCGACTCATACAGGAGTTGCGAAAAAGCGTCCAGAAGGCATTCCTTGACGCCGTACCTGCTGTCTTTTCTTCTTACCAGTTCCGAAAATCTATTTGCCAGAACCTCAAGGTAGAACGGGTTTCCCTCCGTGACCTGAATAAGATAATTTTTGATATCCTCACAGGAAGAATCGATATTTTCGATCTTATCGGAAATAAATGACCGTGCCGTCTGGCTGTCGAACCCGTCTATCTCAATAACTTCGAAATTACCGAACAGCAGTGACAATTTTCTGGACAGTATTTCTTTCAGCAGGGTTTTCTGGGAACTCGATACTATATACATCGTGTTCTTCTGCACCATTATAAACTTCCCGAATGTCTGAAAAGGTCTTTTTAAATGAAAATTCGAAAGGTTATGGAACTCATCCAGGATGACTATACAAGCCTTCCCTGTTTCTGTCTTGAACGTCGCGGTAAGATCAAGGAGTCTTCCATAGGCGGCATTCTCTTTTTTCCGCCCGAGATCCCGGCAGACCCTGTCTATACAACGCACTGTCTCGGGAATCGTTCCACGGCATGCTTTTTTCAGCGCTTCAAAATCGCTTCTGTCTTTTGCCCCGCCGGAACCTATCCCGGCCCCCTTGCCCGTGCCAGGGACCGGCTCTCGCCCTGGAGCCCGCCGTTCCTTCCGGAGGCGCCTTAAAGGCGCCGGCGGTGTCCGGCCTGTGGATTTCAGAAACCCGTAAAGAAGGGTCGCCATAAAACGCATGCAGAACATCCGGAAATCCCCTCTGTCCATTTCAATGTACAGAGGGATGACCCCGGGGTCTTTTATGTTCTTTAAAAAGTGTCTGAGGATGGAGGATTTTCCCGCGAGCATCGGCCCCGTAAGGGCCAGATTCTGCCTGTACCCGCCCCTTAAAGCCGTAACTCTTTTCTGGAGGGTCCCCAGGACTTCTTCACGCCCGAAAAATTTTTTACCGAAGACTGGTTCAATGAACATTACGTTAAAATGCAAAGGTTAAAATGCAAAGTAAACCATACTGCGAACGTCACCGTGAGGAACATGACAAAAGAGTTCTGTAATTCACAAAAAACAAGATTTTTCAGAAGTTCAGCGAGACTGAAAAAACATACTATAATATTTCAACAGTCAAGTCAATAAAAATGCCTCTATAAAATAACATGCTCGACAGGATGAATTAATAATTTTAGTTGACATTCTCCGGTAAGAACAAAGCGCTTCCCAATGATGACTCGGATAATAGTCCTCCATTAAGCTATCTTGATGCAGGAATAAGCCAGACAGCCTTGCATCAGGATAATTAGATCGGGTTATTGCAGGTCCGGCTGAAGATAACAGCCGGGCTTTGAATAGTGGAGCGAGCGAGGGGAATCGAACCCCCGTCACCAGCTTGGGAAGCTGGAGTTCTACCATTGAACCACGCTCGCTCAAAACCTTATGAGTCTCTCGAAGTGTTCGTACCTGTTATTTACATCCGCATGGGTCGTTTTCAGCAAACCGTTCACGCTGAACTTCTCGACTGCAAAGGACGCCAGTATGCTGCCATAGACCAGTGCCTTTTTCAAGACCTTATCCGTAATCTTTGGACTCTTCGAAAGATACCCTGTCATGCCTCCGGCGAACGTATCCCCCGCCCCTGTCGGGTCCGAGATCGTCTCCAGCAGATAAGCCGGGACTATGGAACGCAACCCTCCCGAGAAGAACAACACGCCATGCTCCCCCTTTTTAATGACTATCATCTTCGCGCCCTTATCGGATATATATCTGGCGGCTTCTAAAAGATTTGTTTCTCCCGACAGCTGCCGGGCTTCGGCATCATTCAGCAGGAATAAATCCACTTTTTTAAGAAGTTTCAGCAAAGCCTTCTTCTTGTTTTCGATCCAGAGGTTCATAGTATCGCATGCTACAAGGCCCGTAGGTCTTATTCTCTCGAAGATCCAGTCCTGGAGTTCCGGGTCAATATTAGCCAGGAGCAGATTGTCCTTTGAACTTACGTTGGAAGGGATCTGCGGCCTGAACCCGGTAAATACGTTCAGATGAGTGCTGATCGTTTCCGCGTAACTGAGATCGTAGCGATACCGCGCTTTCCATCGAAATGTTTTTCCCTTCTTCCTCTCCAGTCCCTTGACATCGACGTCCCTTTTTGAAAACATCGTAAAATATTTTGCGGGAAAATCAGTCCCAACGACACTTATCAGATTTACCGGCGAGAAAAAAGACGCGCTCAGGGAAGCATAAGTCGCGGATCCGCCGAGGACCTCTTTCCGTTTTCCGAAAGGTGTCTCCACGCTATCCAGCGCCACTGATCCGATAATCGTTAACCGCATATGCCCCCCGCTATTTTCTGTTCTCCTTATCTTTCCCGATGCTTTCCTCCACTATCTTAATGGAACAATACTCCGAGCACATGGTGCAGACATCCGGTTCTTTGGGCCGGGACTTCTCCCTGACCTTCATTGGAAGCTCCGGATCAAGCGCCAGCTTGAATTGTTTTTTCCAATCCCGCCTGGCGCGGGCTTTTGATATCTCCCTGTCCCGCCTGACAGCCGACGGGATATTCTTCACGATATCTGCCGCGTGCGCCGCGATCTTCGAGGCCACGACACCCTGACGCACATCATCGATCCCCGGCAGCCGGAGGTGTTCGGCAGGGGTAACATAGCACAAAAAATCCGCGCCGTGCCAGGCGGCAACGGCACCTCCGATAGCCCCGACTATGTGATCATAGCCCGGCGCGGCATCCGTCACCAGAGGCCCCAGGACATAGAACGGCGAACCATGACATACGGACTTCTGAAGCCTCACGTTAGCCTCGACCTGATCGAGCGGCACGTGCCCCGGCCCCTCGATCATCACCTGAACGCCCCTGGAAAGAGCCCTTTGCTGAAGATCACCGAGAACGAGAAGCTCCTGTATCTGGAGCCGGTCAGTAGCGTCTGAAATGGCTCCCGGCCTCAGACTATCGCCGAGACTCAACACTATATCATATTGTTTCGCTATATCCAGAATCTCGTCAAAACGGGAAAAAAACGGGTTTTCACGCCGGTTAGCTATCATCCATGACGCCAGAAGCGCGCCGCCCCGGCTGACAATATTCAGGATACGGGAATCCTTCGCCACGGTACGCGTGGCCTCCAATGTAATCCCGGAATGTATCGTAAAAAAATCCACCCCTTCCTCGGCCTGTTTCCGGATCGTCGAAACAAACTCGTCCTCGTTCATGGAAAGAAACTTCTTCTTCCTCATGCTCGCGAGCTCATAGACCGGAACGGTTCCAAGGGGAACGGGACACGCGGAAAGTATTCTTTCGCGAAGCTTTTCCAGAAGCGGACCGGTGGACAGGTCCATTATGGTATCGGCTCCTGCCGCAACAGCGACCTCCATTTTTTTTATCTCCTGGTCGATACTGGAATGCCCTGGAGACAATCCCAGGTTCGCGTTGACCTTGGTGGTCATGCCTTTTCCGATAGCGCAGGGTTTTGCGATCCTGTGCTTCCGGTTTTTTGGCACGACTATCCATCCCGCGCGGACGCCCTTTTTTATGTCCATGATGCCGGCGTCCTCGACCCTTGCGATCCTTTTCAAAAGTGTCTCTTGAATTTTTATCATCTCAGTAATCCCGGGGTCAGCCCCATAGCCTTTCTCAGTTCTTCGATCTTTTTCCGTGTATAGGTTTCCGTGATGCCGTAACGCGCAAAAGCGACCGTCCTGATACCCTCCCTGACGACCTCCCGCACGTTGTCCTTATTTATCCCGCCTATGGCGACCAGCGGCATCCGGACGCTCCTGCTCAATTCCCGGAGCCTCGAACGGGAAACCGCTTTTAATCCCGGTTTTAAAGGCGTACGGAAAACCGGACCAACGGCGACATAATCCACTTCTTTCCTGTTTATGGACCCGATATCCACCGCACCCCTTATCGTGCGCCCGATTATCGCGCCCGGGCCGAGCATCTTCCGGGCAGCCGATACAAGGATGTCGCCCTTCCCGAGATGGACCCCATCCGCCCCCAGTGAGAGCGCGATCTCCGGCCTGTCATTTATGATCAGGGGGATGTTCTTTCTTTTCGCGGCAGCGACCATGTCGAACACCGCCCGGTAAAAAGGGAGGTCCGCGAAATCCTTGAAGCGAAACTGCACAACGTCCACCGGACTTTCAAGCAGATCGTAAAATTTTCTTAAAAGTTTCCGCCTGTCCGGGAACAAACTATCATCAAGAACCGCATATACTTTCCAGCTCTTTAACAGCTGCTTTTTCGATCTCATAGAGCTTAAACCGGAACTTTTTGAATTTCTGGGACAACTGCCGGTCAAAGAGTTTCAATACCTCTTCCAGGACCCTCAGCGATTCCTTTCCCCTCTGTGTATTCGCTAAAAACAGGTCCACCAGGTTATCCCTGCTTTTTTCGGACTCGGAGGACCTCATCCCCACGTCGTTCAAGTCCCTGGAAGAAACAAGTTCCTCGAGATGTTCTTTCCGAAGGTCTTTTATCGCATTGAATACTTCATGCCGCAAAGTCTTTAATTTTCCCGTCAAATGCTCATTGTTCGAGGAAAACCTGATAATATCCTCGCATACGCGTATTCCTTCCATTACCCGGTTGAGGTTCGCGTCTATGATCCTGTAAACACCTTTGTCCATGGGCAAACTCCCGGTATCAGACCTCAGATACCGTTTTTATGCGTTTTATAAGGTCAGTCGTGGAATATCCGGCCACGTACGGGAGGACCCGCACTTTCCCTCCACGGGCTTTAACATGGCCGGATCCCACCACATCTTTTTCGTTCCAGTCCCCGCCTTTGAAAAGTATATCGGGGCCGAGATCCTTGATCAGCGCCTCAGGTGTGTCATCATCAAAGAGGGTCAAAAAATCGACGCACTCAACAGCCGCAAGGACTTCCAGCCGGGCGCGCTGGGCGTTAACAGGACGCTGTTTTCCCTTAAGCCTCCTTACCGACTTATCGCTGTTTACGGCCGTAATAAGAAGATCACACTCTTTTTTTGCGTCATTCAAATATCTTACGTGCCCCAGATGCAGAATGTCAAAACAACCGTTCGTAAAGCCTATTATCTTTCCGAAGATCCTCTCCTTCTTGACTATATCCGCCAGTTCCGCCTGTGTCTTTATCTTTTCTGTTATCATGTCAAAAAGCATCTTCGACCAGCTTACATATGATATGGAGCACGGTTACATGGACTTCCTGTATACGCGCGGTATTTTCACCCTTTACCACGACCGAAATATCCGACTCATCAACCAGCTTTCCCCCGTCTCTTCCGGTCAAAGCGATAACCGGCACTTTTTTTGCGCGTGCCACCCTCACGGCCTCAAGAACGTTCTCCGAGTTGCCGCTTGTAGATATGGCGATTACCAAGTCGGACGGACCTGCCAGCGCCTCTACCTGCCGGCTGAAGCTTCTGTTGAAACCATAATCATTGGATGCCGCCGTCAGAACCGACGTATCCGTGGTCAGAGCGACACACGGAAAGCTTTTTCTCTCCTTCTCGAATCTCACGACAAGTTCAGCCGCCAGGTGCTGGCTGTCCGCCGCGCTCCCGCCGTTCCCGAACACAATAACCTTGCCGCCGCGGCGGTAACATTCCACCAGGGCCGATGCTGCCCCGGCGATCGCCGACACATTTACATCATCGGAAAAAAACCGGTTCTTGAAACGAAGACTCTCCTCAAAAATGCTCTTTACCGTTTCCCTGGCATCCATTAAATTTCCCTGTAGGGGACCTCCATCATATCCGGGCTATCCTCCCTGACGGCGCCTTTCCCGGGCCCCGCGCCCCTCGTGCTGATCTTTTTGATATGCATCTTCATGTTGATCTGTTTTTCCACGCCAAGCATTCCGTGCACCCTGTTCTTCACTTCTGTCTGGATCCTCTCCGTTACTTCGGGTATGTTCGCGCCCGAGGATATCGCGACATCCGTTCTGATATCTATGCCCCTTCTGTTAATGTCGACGCGCGAACGGACATCCTTTATGCCGGGGATATCCTTCGCGGTCTTACGGATATAATCCTCAATGGCGGAAAGAGAGACAGTGACCTCCCCGTCAGGGTTCTGAAAAGCGACGATCCTGCTCTTTTTGAGCTTCTTCTCCAGTCTGTAAGGCGCGGCTATGCCGATTATCACAAAAAGGCCTCCGGCAGCTCCAATGGCGATCCGGCAGGCAACGGCCCCGCTCATAACATTGAGCATCTCCGCCCACTGTTCCGGCGGGAACATGTTGAGGGAGATCACCAGGAACAGCCCCCCGGCTCCCAGCATCAACAGCATATACAATACCATACCCAGCCTTTTAAAAAAATTCATCATCTCCTCCTTTAAATGTATTGCTATCTCCCTTCTTTTTTTCTCTGCGGGAAAAACTTCTCCACAAAATGGGTCGAAAAATTTCCCTTTTGAAAATCCGGATTGATGAGAACCTTCTTGTGAAAATCAACCGTGGTCTTGATCGGCTCTATCAGGAATTCGTCAAGGGCCCTCCGCATGATCTTTATGGTCTCGTCGCGGTCCCGGCCGTACGCGATAAGTTTGGCTATCATCGAATCATAAAAAGGCGGGATCACATAGCCGGCGTAAACATGGCTATCGACCCTTATCCCCGGGCCTCCCGGTATATTCAATGCCTCTATCCTCCCGGGCGAAGGACAAAAATCCTGTTCCGGATCCTCGGCGTTTATGCGGCATTCCATGGCGCAACCTTTGATCTTTATGTCTTCCTGCCCGAACGAGAGTTTCTGGCCTGCAGCCGCCTTTATCTGCTCCTTGATGAGATCGATCCCGGTGACCATTTCGGTGACTGGATGTTCTACCTGGATGCGGGTGTTCATCTCCATAAAATAAAAATCGTCGCCGTCAAGGAGGAACTCAATGGTCCCCGCTCCCCTGTAGTCCACTGCCCTGGCGCCCCTGACAGCGAATTCACCCATCTTTTTACGTACTTTTTCATTTAAAAAAACCGAGGGGGCCTCTTCGATCAATTTCTGGTGACGGCGCTGAATGGTGCAGTCCCTTTCACCGAAATGGACGACATTTCCTTTTTCATCCGCGAGGATCTGGAATTCAATGTGGCGCGGCGCTTCGATATATTTCTCTACATATACATCAGGGTTGCCAAAAGCCGCTTCCGCCTCACTCCGGGCCGTCAGAAAAGCGCCGATGAGCCTGACATCATTATGGCAGATTCGTATTCCCCTGCCTCCGCCGCCTGCCGATGCCTTGATAATAACGGGGTATCCTATCTTTTTGGACTCTTTCAGCGCATCCTCCTTGGTCTTGAGTACACTGTCCGAGCCCGGGATAACGGGGATACCGGCTTTCTTCATTGTCTCTTTGGCGGCCATCTTGTTGCCCATCAACCTCATATTTTCGGGCATCGGGCCGATGAATTTTATCTGGCATGATTCGCAGATCTCCGCGAAATGGGCGTTTTCGGCGAGGAACCCGTAACCCGGGTGGATGGCTTCGACATCGGTGATCTCGGCTGCGCTTATTATGGCGGGGATATTAAGATAGCTGCTCGCCGGCATGGCCCTGCCTATGCATACAGCCTCATCAGCCAGCCTGACATGAATAGAGTTCGCGTCGGCCTCTGAATAAACCGCTACGCTCTTTATCCCCAATTCCCTGCAGGCCCGGATAATCCGAAGAGCGATCTCTCCCCTGTTAGCTATTAAAATCCTGGAAAACATATCTTCTATCCGCGCCAATCCGTGTCTACCAGGAACAGGGCCTGGCCAAATTCAACAGGTTCCGCGTTGCCGGCGGATATTTCCAATATCTTACCCCCAAATTCCGCCTTAACCTCGTTCATCAATTTCATCGCCTCGACAACGCAAAGCACGTCTCCCTCTTTAACGATATCCCCGACCTCCACATAAGGATCCGCGTCAGGTGCCGGAGCCCTGTAAAATGTCCCTACCATCGGGGCCTTAACTTCCCTGATATTCTTCTGCTGTTCGCCGGGCTTTGCGGCCGCTTCCTGGAACGGCGCCGGTTCTTTTCTCTCTACCACAGGGGTAATTATCTGCTCAACGGCCCTATGTATTTTTTTTATGAGTTTGATCTTCATGCCTTCCTGCTCGACCTCGACCTCGGTCAGATCGTTGTCGTTCATCAGATCGACAAGTTCTTTTATTTTTTTGATATTCATAATGTTCATACAGCTCCCCTTCTTCCCGCAAATTACGCGCGTTCTACGTACTCTCCAGTGCGTGTATCCACTTTGACAAGCTGCCGCTTTTCCACGAATAGAGGGACTTTTATGACTTTCCCGGTTTCAAGCGTCGCCGGCTTCGTCGCTCCGCTGACGGTATCGCCCTTGTGCCCCGGTTCGGTCTCGACCACCTCAAGAATGACGTGTACGGGCGGCTCTACTGCCAGGATATTTCCATCACAAAGCCTGGCCGTGACCGTCATGTTCTCTTTCAGATAATCGACCTTATCCCCGATCTTTCCTTCAGGGATATGGATCTGCTCATAAGTCGATTCATCCATGAAACAATATCCCAGGCCATCTTTATAGAGATACTGCATCTGTTTCTGTTCCGTATAAGCCTCTTCAACCGTATCTTCCGGCCTCAGGGTCTCGGAGATTATAGCCCCGCTGGAAAGGTTCCTCAGCTTCGCACGGATAAAAGCCCCGCCTTTTCCCGGCTTATGGTGGCGGGCCTCCAGGACTTCGTGAAACTGGCCGTTATAAGTTATGATCCCGCCCTGCCTTAACTGCCCTGCTTTTATCATCTTGTCAACACCTCACATCCTTCGGCAGTGACTAAAACCATGTCCTCTTCCCGGACTCCGCCCACGCCCGGTTTATAAAGTCCAGGCTCGACTGTAATGACCATCCCTTCCCTCAAACTTTCATGACTCCTTTTGTGGAGAAAAGGTTCCTCGTGAACATCCATCCCGATACCGTGCCCCAGGCCGTGGAGGACAAAATCTCCTTTAATATTACTATTAAGGATGTGTTCGGTTTGCGTAACCACTGAACCGATCTTCACCCCCGGCTTGATCTCTCTTATAGCAAAATCCTGAGCCTCCCGGACGATCTTCCGAAAGTCCCTGATTTGTCGGTCTATTCTACCGTTGTCACATGTCCTTGTCAAGTCAGAACAATAGCCTCTGAACCGTATCCCAAAATCTACCAGCACGTGTTCACCCCTTTTCAGGCGTCTTGCAGCAGGGACAGCATGCGGATACGCGGTATTTTCCCCGATCGCGGCGATCGTGGGAAAAGAATTTACATGGCCCCGGCGGCGGATGCATATGTCAACCAGGACGGCGATCTCCTTCTCGCTCATCCCTGTCTCTATATCTTTTCTGACTTCCCGCCAGATGCGGACCGTCTCCTTTGCGGCCTCGCGCAGGATCCTGGCCTCCTCCCCGGTCTTTATCTTTCTTATTTTTTTCAGGATCGAGGATACCGGGACCTTCGCGATTTCCGGCCCGATTCCCGGTACGAACTTCACTTTCGGCATGAACTTCGACAACCTGCCGTAAAGCGATACGGAAAAATTTTCGCTGTTAAAACCTATTTTTTTTATTTTTTTGTTCCCGATGCTGACGGCAAGGGCCTCCGCGATCGACCCTTTCGCCGGGATAATATGCAGTTTCGCGCCCACGAGCAGCTTTTCGGCGAGCGTCCTGTTCATCGAATCCACAAAAAAAAGAGGGTAATCCCTCTCTGTGACAAGCAGCATCACACCCGGAGAATAAAACCCGGTTAGATATCTGATATTATATTGATCGCTGACCAGGAGGGCATCTATACCGCTACGGGATATTTTTGTTCTTATCCTCTTTACAGCGTTTTCTTTACGGGCCATCTCACCGGGCATTTATCGTCTCCAGCAGGGCTTTGATCCCGAGGACATAACTGTTCCTGCCAAAACCGCTTATCTGCCCCGTGACGACCGGTGCGATAAGGGACTTGTGCCGGAACTCTTCCCGGGCGTAAATGTTCGAGAGGTGAACTTCGACTGCCGGCAGATCTTTCGCCCTAAGGGCATCATGTATCGCCACGCTTGTATGGGTATACGCGGCCGGATTTATCAGGATCCCTTCCGCGTCCGTCTGATTTATCTTGTCGACAATATCCCCCTCGTGGTTAGATTGATAGAACTCGACATCTACCGCTTCAGTCTCCGCAACTTTGCTGATCGCGGCATCGATGGTGTCTATAGTCTCATTCCCGTAAATATCCGTCTCCCTCTTGCCTAAAAGATCCAGATTCGGCCCGTGGATCACGAGTATCTTGGTCATGTTTCCCCCTTTATAAGTGCGAGTTTGTGCGGAGCTAATTCAACGATATCAGCTCTCCCCTTCTTCCGGAAGCTCTGCCTCACTGACCAGCATAACAGGAATACCGTCCCTTATCGGATATCTTCTGCCGCAGGCGATGCATATGACCCTGTCATCTTCCAGTTTCACATCCGATCTGCACAGAGGGCATGCCAGTATTTTCAGGAGTTCTTTGTCGATCATGATAACTTGTTCTTTCGTCCATGTCCCGACAACCCCCACCAGAAATAAACGACGCCTCCGATGATGCTTATAAAAATAAGCGCGGCCAGTAAAAGCAGGCTTACCGCGAACGCTGTTTCCTTTCCTGCCAGGGGCGTAAAAAACGTGATGATAGCCCCTTCCCTGACGCCAAGTCCTCCCACCGAGGGGATCATGCTGATAAACGTTACCACCGGCATTATCAAAAATATGTTCCCGAGACTTACCCTCAGCCCCAGTGAAAGAAAAAACAGGTATATAGCGGTAAAATACAGGCATTGCGCGAATATGGATACCAGGAATGCTTGCACGATCACACCCCGTCTGTTTCTGTAGTCATGTACTATATTATACGCGGCATTAAGATGTTCGCCGAAACGGAACATCTTCAGCCGCGTGAAAAAACGCTCCATGAAACGGGCGACCGTCTTATTGGTCGCGACCATGAATCCGGCAACGCCCAGGAACAGAAGAAAAAACACCATAGATCTGACCGCCTCAATCTGAAACCTTCCCTGATCAATAACAAGCGCTATGGCGGCGATTACCAAAAACGCGTAAAGCCCTATAAAACGGTCCATAAACACGCTCGCATATGACTGCACTCTTTTCCTCCCGCCGTAGGCGGCGTAATGCGCTTTGACAATATCCCCGCCGACGGCAGTGGGCATAAAATTATTGAAAAAATAACCTATGAACGTCAGTTGAAGGGACTCCCCTAAATTGATCTTCAGATTTTCTCCGAGAAAAATGATCTTCAAACGGCAGGCAAGCATGGCCACGTTGACCAGAATAAACCCGCCAGCGGCGGCGATAAGCCAGACCTTGCTTGCCAATATTATTGACCAGATGCCACGGACCTCGTTCCTCATGAACCAGAACAAAAGCCCCAGCAGTCCGAAGCTTATTATAATACGTAAAAAAACGGAAATTTTATCTTTCATATTCATCATCCGTCGCCCGCCGTTGCGATGCCCTACCAGGAAAATCTCAATTTTTTCTTCAAACTTTTTATTTTCTCTTCCGCGGCCAGTTCACCTTCCTTTATGATCGCCTCCGCTTTGCTGAAATCAAACTGGTCCATGTCTTTAAGCTCCGGTTTTATCACCACATCCGCGGCATCAGACTGATAGGCATTAAGCTCTTCCCCCATGATCTGCACCGACTGGATCAAGGCTTTAATGAAATTATTCGCCCACTGGCTTTTGACTCCGAACCCGGGATTGACCGCAAGGATAAACGTGGCCCCGAATCCTTTCGCGGCCTTGGTCGGGATACTGTTGCGCACGCCGCCGTCTACGAGTAACCTTCCGTCGACCTCCACCGCTGCAAATATCCCCGGCCAGGAACAACTGGCCCGGATCAGCTTGACCAGGTCCCCGGAGGTATGGATCAATTCTTCCCCGGTATCTATGTCAGTAGTGGTCAAGGCAAAGGGCGTCCGCATGTCACTGAAGGTTTTATCCCCGATCGTTTCTAAAATGATATTCTCAAACTTATTCCCCCTGACAATGCCCGTAGAATCAAATCCCAGGTCCACGATATTCGGCCAGCTGAACCGAAGTGCTCTCTGCTCCAATTCTTCAAGCGATTTTCCAAGACAGTAAGCGGCTCCGATCAGGCTTCCGATGCTGGTGCCGATGACCATGTCAAACGGCAGCTTGCCACGGCCGAAATGCCTCTCCAGTATCTTAAGCACACCAATACCGCACAGCCCCCTGGCGCCGCCGCCGCCTAATGCCAGAATTATTTTTCGCTTCCTGAACAATCCCATGTCAATAGACTATTATCCCCGCATACCCCACGACCCCGGCAGTATCCCCTGTCACATCGCCGCTGTCGGAATATTTTACCAGTTTACCCTCTTTTGCATCCATCTTGTTCGCGCACATGAGCATTATAACAGCAGGTATGTACCCGCACATGGATATATTATTTTCCTCCACAACATTCAGAAGCCCTTCGGCGTCAAGGTCAAGGACCGCCTGTATAGCCATCTGATCTTTCTTTTTCGCGACTTCACGGGGTTCATAATGCGTCATGTCACTCGAGGCTATGATAACGGCTTCTCTGTCCGCCTCCCTGACCGCGGAGACAATGGCATCGGCCACCTCCCGCAATTCCGGCAAATTCCCGTATCGCACGGTTATGGGAACTATATTCGCCGCCTTTGCCGTTTTCTGGATAAACGGCAACTGGACCTCTATGGAATGTTCGGCAACGTGTGCTGCCGGGTCTTCCTTGATAAGGCCGGTGTTACGCATGATAGCCGCCAGCAGATACTTATCCACATCGACCGGCCCGAGAGGCATGCGCCATGGCTCCCGGTACGCGGCAAACCGGGCCCCATACCCGGTATGGTTGGGGCTTAATATTATGTAAGTGCTTTTAGGCATCAACTCCGCATAAACCTCGCCGGCTACGGAGCCGGAATAGACATATCCCGCATGCGGCACAACAGCGCCTATGGCATCGATCTTATCTGGGCGATCCGGGATCAGGGCCTCCAGCTCTCTGAGAAGAGCCCTCTTGTCAGCCGGATAAAACTGTCCCGCTACCGCCGGATCCCTGGCCATGCCCCACCTCCTTGTCACGGGAATTTACACTCCCGGGGTGCAACCTGTTGCACGCCGGGAATATAAATATAATAAACCAATATTATATGCCAAAGGGGTATAGAGGTAAAGAAAAAGGTAACAGTTTAGCCGAAAAATATGACTCAACACGGCGAGTGGCTCTTTTGAAGCATTCTTACCAGGGCCGCTCGATGCGACTATTCAAGTGAATATTTCTTATCTTGGATGAACTATTATTTCAAGTATTGTTATAGAAGAAGGGCTACCGGTGACTGGTCAGGCTGTCAGGCTTATTCCGTACAGGACATTAAAGGGGCCCGAAAGCTTGGTATCCGCCGAAGGCGGATTTTCGGGGCCCTTTTTGAGTCCGATTCCCCGCTGGAGGGAA
>Ga0164318_10000670_pt1 | contig 27452 bp, 23 predicted proteins | sample GuaBasSedimGuay9_FD_113734 | JGI IMG/M metagenome (GOLD analysis project Ga0164318, IMG submission 113734) | Subseafloor sediment microbial communities from Guaymas Basin, Gulf of California, Mexico - Guay9, Core 4571-4, 0-3 cm | ecosystem: Environmental > Aquatic > Marine > Hydrothermal vents...
ATTCCGTTGCTGTTAAATCTTTTTGAGGTCCATGTTTACCGGTCTGAGCAGAAATAACAATCTCCTCATAGGAACATCCCACCTTTTTATCCGCTATAGATACTACCGCTCCGTTCTCTATATCAATTTCCGAGGTTTCCAGCCCGAGTACTGCAGCCCCCTCTTTTATCAGTTGTTTTCGAAGATTCCCTGCAGCCAGTATTGCAGCATTTCCTCCAATGAAGGTAGTTCGGGAAGCCTTAGCGCCCATATCGTAGGGTGTAATGTCTGTATCAGCCTCAATGACTTCTATGCGGGAAGGGGGGAGTTCCAGCACCTCACCGGCAATCTGAGCAAGAATAGTTCTGGAACCTGTTCCCAGATCGTGGGTACCCGTCAGGAGAATCACGGTCCCGTCATTATTCATTTTTATTGTTATCGTGGTTAAATCCTGAAAAGCCGGAGCCCAACCATTATCATGAACAGCAATATCCATTCCGACTCCTCTTCGGAATCTGCCGGTTTGTAATTTGGCCGCATCTGTTCTTCTTCTTTTCCAGCCGAACATATCTGCACCTTTTTCAATACACTCTTTTATTCGTGTGTTATGCACATTGTTGCCCATAGAGTTGGTTTCATTGGGAGTAATGACATTTTTCAGTCTGAAATCTACTGGATCTATCCCCATCTCAAGGGCTATGCGATCCATATGGGTTTCCCTTGCCGTCATCAATTGCGGAGATCCATATCCCCTCATTGCCCCTGAATTTGGAGTATTAGTGTAAAAAGAAGCTCCTCGGTAAAACAATTTATCAACTGAATAAAGGACAAAGTTCATATCTGACTGAGCACCAATCACATTCGTTCCACTACCCGCATACCCTCCGGTATTGGTTACTGTGTTAACATGCTGACCGATAATTTCCCCGTCTTTATTCACCCCTGTTGATACAGTAATTATTGAAGGATGCCTGCTGGTTGTCGAAGTAAATACTTCCTTCCTTGTGAGAACAATTTTGACCGGCTTTTGAGTTCTCATAGCCAGAAAGGCCACAACCGGTTCATGGAGAACTTCAGATTTACCCCCAAAAGCTCCTCCACTGACAGTCTTTATTACCCTGACCCTGCTTTGAGGCAGCTCCGTGACCGTAGCTAATACATCCCGGAAAGAGAAAACATTCTGACAGGTAGACCAGACTGTCAGTTTCCCACTTCGGGAATAATCAGCAATATGAGAAACCGGTTCCAGATAGCCATGATGGACTTTTGAAGTTACAAATTTGTCTTTAAAGTAATAATCCGCACCCTTGATATAATCGAGAACAAGCTCTTCCGAATCACATCCATAAGAAAGCCAACCACCACATAGATTAGAACCGTCAATACCATTCGGATTTGCCTGAGGAGCATCATGACGAAGCGATTTCTCAAAATCTATCGATGCAGGAAGTTCTTCGTATTCTACATCAATCAATTTTATTGCAGCTTCAGCTATTGCAGGATTATCAGCAGCTACCGCCGCCACTCTGTCACCAACAAACTTGACAGTATTGTCAAAAATATACTCTGTGAGCGGCAAGTCACCTGATTTGACATCTGTAAAGAATCTGGATGCAGAATTATAGGCTATATGCGGTATATTAAAATGGTGTATTACGGCTCTTACTCCTGAAAGTGCCTCTGCCTCAGTAGTATCAATATTCTTTATTCTGGCATGGGGATGGGGCGACAGAAGCATCTTCCCATACAACATACCCTTCATACGAATATCATCAATATAGATCATTTCCCCGGATACTTTCATTTCTGATTCGCGGTTGGGGATTCTTTTACCTACATATTTAAAACCCTTCTCACTGATGCTTCTTTCAAGATCTTTTATTTCTGAACGTAATTCATCCACTTCCTGCCTCTTATTAAACCTCTCTATATTCTTTTTTTGAAACCTACAGGCTGGCCACAAGGCCTGCATAAAAGGCTGTGGCGGTCAATAAATCATCAATCACTACATGCTCATTTGCGACATGACATAGAGCCATCTCTCCTGGCCCGAAACCAATTGTCGGAAAATTATTTTTCCCCATTGTATAATTTCCATTTGTACTGAATCCCCAGGTCGTCACTACGGGATCCTTTTTGAATAGCTCTTGATAACCTTTTCTCCCGGCCATTATCAGCGGGTGGTCTTCACTCAATATCCATGCAGGGAAATATTCCTCACCACTAAGCTCATTTCCCCTATAACCCTTATCTTTCCAGTTGGCATATTCAATTTTGCATTTACTGCCATTCGGAAGTGCTTTAAGCTCTTCTATGATACTTTCATAGGAATCTAAAGTGGTAGTACGCCTATCCATAATCACTTTCGCACTGGTTGGTAAAGAGCTTAAAGATAAAGATTCGCATCTTGTATCAACAGCGGTTATATGCCCTTTACCAAGCTCTTTATCTTCGGGGATATTCAAATCGAAATCAATTAACCCCTGCAGAAAAGGAAGTGCCGTCTCAATCGGATTTACTCCACTATGATGCATACTGGCATGTACTGATTCACCTTTAAACGTGGCAGTGATCTGAGCTCTTCCTTTATGCCCCCTGCAGATTTCCAGTTCACTGCTCTCGGCAATTACCACCTGGTCGGGTTTTATTCTAAACTCTTCAAGGAAAGCTCCAAGGGCAAGTCCTTCGCATTCTTCTTCTACGATACTACCGACAACATACACTGTGTATTGATCTATAAGATTCAGCTCTTTTATAATTTTCCCTGCATAAAGGGTGCAGGCAAACGGTCCTTTGTCGTCAATAGTCCCTCTGCCGAACATCTTTCCATCTTTAATTACGGCTTCAAATGGAGTCGTATCCCAATCCTGCCCCTCCACATCTACAACATCCAGATGAGCATCAAATATCAGTGTTTTGGAACCGTTCCCAATGCGCCCTGCAATATTTCCAAAACTGTCTGAGATAATTTCATCATATTCAAGAAGTTCCATCTCTTTTCTGACTCGATCAACAACTTCTTCCTCATTGCATGTAATGCTTTTTATGCTGACTAAATCAGCAAGGAATTTCACAAGATTATTTTTTTCTTTTTGTACTGCAGAAAGGATATCTTCCGATCTCATATTCCGTCCTCCTTATTTTTTATCAACACAAACATCAACCAACCGACCCTCTGATCATCCTGATATCAGGTTCAGGGACAAAGGCATCGAATCTTTACAATCAAATCAGACACCGGCGATGTCCCGGATCGATGAGTCAACGTCTTCTTCAGCCCTGGCTCTCTAATTACCGATATCCCGTCATGTACTCATGATCATTAAGTGAACGACAGTTATGAGTTCCTCTGCTCAATGAGCAACTTACCTGCTTCTGATATATCCTTAAGATGAGAAGGCGTCATGTCCTTCGATGGTATCTGAAGTAATCAGTCCAACTCTCTTTTTTTCTACTTCCCAGTGCTTTCTTCCCATAGAGGTAATCATGGCTGCTTCAGCCACCCCTCTCCCAAGCCCCCTGACAGTGTCCATTCCTGTAACATCAGCCTTGGCACCTTCGGCCTTTTTATCCTGAGACCAAACCGTCCCTCCGTTATAGCAGCCGCTCAGGCCACCCGTCGAAAGAACTTCACTCATTAAATACCAGTTATTGATTATCTGCAGGGCCGTTTCCTGACCCCCATGTCTTGTTCCCCCGATGGTAATTGCTCCACCTACCTTATTTTTCATAATGCCGGGCCTTACCATATAAAATGGCCGCGTCCTGTTTATAATAGCTGTCAACTGTGCCGTTATACCCATATCATAAACCGGACTGCCTATTATGAAACCGTCAGCTTCAAGTATCTTATCAATAAGAATCTTGACATCATCATCTATATAGCAAAGCGTTTTTTCACGGATGCATCTGTCACAATGGGTACAGAAATTAATTTTTTTACCCCGTACACCCCAGAACTCGGTTTCAATCCCCGGGATTTCCTCAGCTGCCTTCAAAGCTTCATGCACGACATAATCTGTAGAGGCTTTCCGGGGGCTTCCGGAAATACCCAATATTTTCACCATAAGATCTCCTAAAAAGCCAGTGAAGTCCAGGCCCGTCTTTTATTACCGGAGGTTCCAGCTCTTTCAGCAAGTGCGTTCGCACTTTTCTGTCCATTGTTAATTATTGTTTCTTCATCTGCTGTCATCAGAGTCCCATTCTCAAGAACAATATTTCCATCAATTACTACCGTTTCCACACAGGCATGAGTCCCCGAATAGACGAGAGTTGAAACCGGGTGATGCATTGGAATCGATTTTGCATGAAGAGAGGGATTGTAAATAAAGAAATCGGCCTTCTTGCCGATCTCAATGGAACCAATCTCATTTTCCATTCCTATTGCCCTTGCTCCATCTATTGTAGCCATCTCCAGAACTTTTTCAGAGGTCAAGACAGTAGGATCCTTAGTCTCCACTTTATGAAGGAGTGCAGTGAATTTCAGCAGCTCTATCATATCCTGAGAATTATTGCTTGCCGGTCCATCGGATCCCAGTCCAACACATACTCCACTTTCAATCATTTTCGGGACCCGTGCCACACCGGAGGACAGGTACATATTACTGACTGGATTGTGGGAAACTTTCATATCATAGTACTTAGCCGCCCGGATATCTCTATCCGTCAGATAAACACTGTGAACCATTAGCACATTGGGACCGGTAATACCCAACTCTTCAAGTACATTCATGTCATACGATCCATGAAGTCCAAGAGAAGCTTCCCGATCAAATGGTGTCTCGGATACATGAATTGTAAAACCGCTGTTAAACTCGTTAGTTATTTTCCAGGTCAGTTTTAACAGATCCTTTGAATTTGACCAAACAGCAGCAGGAGCCATCCATATTTTAATTCGTCCATTTTCAGTTTCATGAAATTTATCAAAAAGTCGATAACAGTCTTTCTCAATTTCATCAATCTTCTGGGTTATAGCTTGGTGAGTACCATATTCCATTCCGGTATTCATCATCCCCCGACCGAAGATACCTCTGATTTTCAACTCTTTAAAAGCATCAAGAACCCCATCAGAGAGTCCTTCCACAGGATGAGGGTACATGTAATCAAGCATTGTTGTTGTACCGCTTCTAATACCATCAACACAGCCAAGCATTGCCGCATCATATGTATCATTCGGTATAAGGTGAGCGGCACTGGGAAAGGTCATTTTTTTCAACCAATCCGATAGAGCAAGATTGTCCCCCAGCCCTTTTAAGAGATTCTGAAAAAGATGATTATGGGTATTTATCAATCCCGGGAAAAGGATTTTCCCTGTGCCATCTATTCTTTTCTTCGTATCTCCATACTTAGCTGTGATATCCACAGTAGGACCAATATCCTTAATCAATGATCCATCTGTAACCAGAGCGTGGTTTTCCTGAATCGCCCTCTCTTTATTTACCGTTACAATTGTAATATTCTCGATGAGGAAATCCGACATCAGGAACTCCTTCTGTACATGGGTACAACCCATGGGCTTGTACCCATTATATAGATTATTATTTCAATACCGATCTATTTATTAGGATCAATTTTTCCTGATTTCAGATCTTCAATGAGCTTATCAATTTCTGTTTTCTGATCTGCGGTCAGGGTAATGTTACCCCTGATCGGAGAAATGGATGTAACACCTTCTGCAAGGCCCATAACAAGGGGTTCTGCCTTGAAAGTTCCATCAAGCGTGCTCTGAACAAGCATGGTAAAGACTCTGCCATAATCCTGTAACAAGCTTAATAAAACAACATCACCATTTTCCTCGCCCAGATCTGAACCGCCTCCGGCTACAACGGTGACACCTACTTCTCTTGCCGCTTCAACCACACCAAGACTTGATTCATCAGCATTGGGAACAAGTATATCGATACCTGACTCAATCATGGCTTTAGCCATATCCTTGCCTTTTGCAATATCATGAAAACTTCCGGTATAAACTGCACTTATTTCAACATCAGGATTGTAATATCTGACACCGGCTTTAAATCCTTTCTGCTGATTTGCAATTGGAGGAATTTCCATACCCCCGATAGTTCCAACCTTTCCCGATTTTGTCAGCATTGCTGCAATATATCCTTCCACAAACCCTGCTTCCGCATCATTTATTACAAATGAAGCTAAGTTTGGATCCTGAGAAATCATTGTACTTGTAATAATAAAATATTTATCCGGGAATTCTTTTGCTACAAGTTTCCCTGCATCGCCGAACTCAAAACCATGACCCATAATTACATCAAAACCTGCATTAGCGTACCCTCTGAATATCTCTTCATAATCAGAAGCAGGTGTATTTTCTGTGTATGCAATTTCCGCGTCCAGTGCTGTTTCCACGGCCTTAAGAGCATTGTATGCCAAGGTATTCCAACCCTGGTCAGTGATAACACCCGGAAGCAGAATGGCAACTTTCAACTTACCCTCATCCACTTGTTCCGTTTCTCCGCCGGCAAATACAGTTCCACTACACAAAATCGCAATGAATAAAACTGTTACAATGACTCTGATTTTTTCCTTCATAAATACCTTCCTTAATTAATTTGATTTTCCAATTTCTTTTTTTCAATTACCGATTATTTAACCATACCTCCTTAGTATTATTCAGACAGAACTTATATCGTTAATGGCATCCTATCTGGCGCCCGCCATCATAAGTCCCAGGTCTTTTATAGATACATTCTCAGGATCTACAATCCCCATTATTTCACCGTTATGAATAACAGCAATTCTGTCGCTTAAATTCAGCAATTCATCGATCTCAGTTGAAACATACAGAATTGCCGCACCGGCATCTCTCTGTTTAATTATATTCTTATGAACATATTCAATAGCCCCCACATCCAAGCCTCTGGTAGCATGCATCGAGATAAGAATATCCGGGTTCCCGTGCAGCTCTCTGGCCAGAATCAGTTTTTGCTGATTCCCACCGGAAAGTTTACCTGCAGGAAGATCGCTTCCTGAAGTTCTGATGTCATAATCCAATATTAATTTTTCGGTGTGTTTCCTGATATATTTCCAGTCAAGGAAGAGTTTTGAATGGGGTACAGTGTGATAATCATGAAGAATAAGATTTTCTCTGAGATTCATATTCAGAAGCAAACCGCTTTCCTGCCGGTCTTCGGGAATATGTCCGACACCAAGATCAAGGATTTCCCTTGGATGTACGTTTGTTACATTCTTTCCCAGAATATTGACAGTACCAGCAGTTGATTCCCTTAAACCTGTAATAACCTCAACAAGTTCAGACTGCCCGTTTCCATCAACTCCGGCGATTCCCAGGATTTCCCCTTTTCTTACGCTCAGAGAAATGCCCTTCAATGCCTTCAGCCCCTTACTGTTATCCGCTTCAACATTCTCCAGAGCAAGGGCAATTTCACCAGGCTCTGCTTCCTTTTTAAAGGCTTTGAAGATTACCTCTCTCCCAACCATCATTTCAGCAAGATCAGGTTTACTGACATCTGACGTCTTGACTGTATTTATCTTTTCACCCTTCCTGAGGATCGTCACCCTATCACTGATTTCTTTAACCTCATTAATTTTATGACTGATGAAAATTACAGAATAGCCGTCTTTGGTAAATTGTCTGATCATACTGAACAGTTGGTCAATTTCCTGAGGAATAAGAACTGCAGTCGGTTCATCAAGGACAAGAATTCGGGCTCCCCGGTATAGTGCTTTTATAATTTCCACCCATTGCTGCTGTCCGACGGATAATTGCCAGACCATAGCAGAAGGGTCTATCCCCATATTAAATTTATCTGAATATGCAAGGATCTTTTTTTCAGACCCTTTCAAATCAAGAAATGGTTCTTTTTTCTGTTTTATTCCAAGAATAACATTCTCAACCACCGATAACTCGGGAATCAGTTCAAAATGCTGATAAACCATTCCTACTCCATGCTTTATGGCATCTTTCGGAGAATTGAATACAGTCGGCTTACCATCAACCAATATCTGGCCGGAGTCCTGTCTGTAGAGGCCTGAGAGAATATTCATGATAGTACTTTTACCGGCACCATTTTCACCCAGGAGGGTATGAACTTCACCCTTTTTAAGTTCAAGACTGATATCTTTGTTGGCAATAACTCCGCCCGGGAAGGTTTTTGTTATATTTCTCATCTCCAGAACATTTTCCGGCATAAAGTCTCCTACCCTTTAAAGTAAGGTTTTCCGGATGCTTTCGGAGCAACAGCTTTCCCGACAAAACCAGCCAATGCAGCTACAGTCAATAAATAGGGCATCATCAGAAGGAACTGATAAGGGATTGAACTTCCCATAGTCTGCAGCCTTACCTGCAGTGCATCACCAAAACCAAATAAAAAAGTTGCAATAAAAATACCATAGGGGTTCCACTTCCCGAAAATCACAGCTGCCAATGCGATATATCCCCGGCCTGAGACCATATTCTCAGAGAAAAAGCTTAGAAGACCAACCGATAAATATGCACCAGCAACACCAATTATGGCGGATCCGATAATCACTGTTCCATATCTGATCCGGGGAACACTGATCCCAGCGGTATCTGCGGCTTCAGGATGTTCACCTACAGATCTTATCTTTAATCCTATGGTTGTTTTCTTCATCAGGTAATACGTAAATGGAACCAGGAGAAATGCAGCATATGCCAAACCGAATTGATTAAAAACGGAACCAAATATTGGGATATCTGATAAGAACGGAATCGCCGTTTTTTGAAATGAGGGGATATTGGCACTACTGGCATTTAATCCGAAAAATATTCGATTAACTGTTGTTGTCCCACCCAGGGCAAGTATATTGATCGCAATTCCTGCAACAATCTGATTAGCTTTTATTGTGACCACCAGATAAGCAAATAAAACTCCGACAAGTCCACCGACAAGTCCGGCTAACAATGCACCCATCCATGGATTCTGAAAAAGATATGCACCGATACTGCCTGCAAGAGCTCCTATCAGCATAGTACCTTCAGCACCAATATTTACAACACCGGCTTTCTCCATATACAGTATGCCGATGGCTGCAATGAGAATAGGAGCAGCAACTCGTAAATCGGCTTCTATAAACGAAGAAACAATTTGTAAAATGGTATTACCGGCGTCCATTATTCCTCCTGAAGATTATTAATAGTTTATTACGACTTTCCCTTGTCAGCATTTGCCCGCAAATTACAAAGATTACAACAAGACTCTGAATTATATAGATGGTTGAAATAGGTACTCCTGCAATCATCTGCATCATATTCCCACCGCTTCTTAAAGCTCCGAATAAAACACCTCCAAGGATAATCCCAACCGGTGAATTCATTCCGACAAGTGCAACCGCAATTCCATCAAATCCATAACCCGGTGAAAAACCTTGAAATAATTTCCCCTGTATGGCCAGTATTTCATTTGCACCTGCAAGCCCGCCCATTCCTCCTGCCAGAAACATCACAAGAAGCATTATTCTAGCCGGTTTCATACCAGCATATTTTGCAGTCTTGTAATTACTTCCTACAACTCTGGCCTCATAACCCACTTTCAGCTTCCTGAAAAAGAACCAGTATAAAAAAACGCAGATAAGAGCAAGTATCAATCCCCAGTGAAGTCTTGAACCCTGAAAAAATCTTGGCAAGATTGCGGTATCAGTAATGGGCCTACTCTGGGGATAGGTTCCTGGAGGCTCTATCATGGGTCCTGTTACAAGGTAGCTGATGAAGTAAATGGCTACATAATTAAACATTACTGTTGTGATGAGTTCATTTGCACCAAACTTAACCTTCAACCAGGCAATGATTAATCCCCAGAGCCCCCCACCGGTAAAACCTGCAAACAACGTTAAGGGTAAATGTATTACCATCGGCATCCAGGCAAAATTACTGCCGACCAGAGTTGCCAAGAATCCACCCATATAGAGTTGGCCTTCAGCTCCGATATTTATCAGCCCTGTCCGGGACGCATAGGCAAAGCTTAATCCTGTCAGTATGAGGGGTGTTGCCTTTACAAGAGTCTCCCAGAATGCCTTACGATTAGCCAATGAACCCAGGAAGAGAGCTCTATAAGCAGAAGCCGGATTGCCTCCGATAATTTTGATTACAACAGCCCCAACTAAAAGTGCTGCAATGATTGACAGTATTTGAATTAATAATTTCCATACCAAATCAGAAGAAGCCAATCGGCTCAGTGATACAGAGATTCCCCCATCCGCACCATTCGTCTGTATTGAACCTGACTTCAATTTCAAACTCAGCCCGCCCGCTCAACATGTACGTACAACAAAAACTGCATTTTTTTATTATTGCGGTAGACTTTGCATTTGTCAACGATTATTTATATCGACCAACAGCATTCTTGTTTGTAGAAAATGAACCTCTAAAATCAACATAACACGCTTTCAATGGACAACAAGGGGGTGATAATTGATTCTGATGTTATTATGACTATCAACTCAGTTAAAAATAATCGGGGAAAAAGGCATGCATCACATTTTCATTAAAAATCAAAAATTGTACAATCCTTGACAAACCATCCTTAAAAAAGGAGAATTTGTGCTTACCACTACCAAAACAGGATACAAAACTATGCAAACAAACAAAGAAAAAGCATTATATCTTCAGGTAAAAGACTATCTCCTTGAAAAAATAAAGGAAATGGTACCAAAGAAAAATCAGTTGGAACCGGAAAACCTCCTTGCGTCAAATCTTAACGTAAGCAGGCAGACAATCAGACAGGCTATGTCGGAACTTATCAGAGAGGGTATTATCAGCAGATGGCACGGAAAGGGTAATTTCGGACACCCGAATGTTCTGAATCTTTCAATGCGGATTGATTTGAAATCTGATTTTTTAATATTCCTGAAGGGAGGGGGCTATTCTGTAAAAATGATCCTTACAGATTCCAGGCTGGCAGATTCATCATGGGCTATGCGAAGAAGGATTCCAGAAGCGATCAGCCGAAAAGTTATAGCCTTTGAAAAATACTATTACGCAGATGATGAACTTGCTATTCTCTGCAAGTATGAGTTTTTTGAAGAATATTTGAAGAAACCCATCTCTGCTGGAATAACACATGGGAACTTTGAAGATTTTCTTAGAGACTATTGCACTTTCAATTCAACTTATACACTTGCATGGATGAGAGCAGAAACAAACATTGAGGTTGCCACAAAATTTGTAATAGATCAGGGCACTTCTTTTTTGATCTGGGATGAAGTCTTTTTCAATCATCTTGATCAGAAAATATTTTTCGTTGAAGTTCATTTCAATCCAAAAATAATGGATTTATCATTTAACTGTACATTCTAATCCTCTGAGGGATACAGAACTCTTTACCCTTTTTCAGAAGAAATAATCTCCAGTATTTGTTCCGGTCTTACCGGGAAATCAGTAATATCTATCCCTCCCAGTGCATTACTCAGTGCATTAATAACTGCTGGAGCAGAGGCAACTGTAGAGCATTCACCTATACTTTTAGCTCCGAAGGGACCTGGATCTTCCCTTTCCTCAATAAAAGAAACCTTTATTTCCGGCATTTCCGGGGCTCTCTGCATTTTATATTTTTTAAAGGAATTATTTATGATCCTTCCCTTTTCATCCAGAATCAGTCCTTCATTAAGTGCATACCCGATACCCATCTGGATGGCACCTTCCACCTGTCCCTCAAGCCCCAGAGGGTTGATTGCTCTCCCAACATCATGTACGGCCGTATAGTTCAAGACACGGGTGTAACCCGTTATTGTATCAACTTCCACTTCAGCGAAATGTGCACCGTAAGATATTGGATTCCCTTTAGACGAATAAGTCTCCGAAGCAATGATTTCTCTCTGGCTCTCTCTGTGAGCATGAATTACGACATCCTTTATGGGAACTCGCTTATTCTTCGAACCAGATGAAAAAACAAACCCATCTTCGATTCCAAGCTTCTCAACATCCTCCTGCAATAAAATAGAAGCTTCCTTCAAGACTTTCTCCTTTACAGCTTCAGCTACCTTATATGCAGCATTTCCCGAAACAAATGTTCCACGGCTTCCATAATCTCCAAGGTTATAGGGTACTGTATCTGTGTCAGCTTCATTACAACTGATCGAATCAGGATCTATACCAAGGATTTCGCCAATAATCATCGTCTGCACACGTATCGATCCATTCCCCATATCATGAGTCCCGGAAGAAAGAATAGCTGTACCATCTTCATTCATTTTGAGGGTCAAGCATGTAAAATCTCTATGTGCACCGATTAAAGTACTGCCATGCAAACCTACTGCCATGCCCACTCCCCTGCGGAAGCGGTCTGAAGAATGTGATTTACCCGTTAATCGGTTCTGTAACCATCCGAAATCTTCTACGCCCTTATTGACACAGTCAATGGGCCGTGGATTTCCGATCGGGTTCCCGTGGAGCAATTCCAGAGAATCTGGTTCAACAAGGTTTTTCAACTGAATATCGACCATATCCATATTCAGCTTCTGGGCTATTTTATGTAATTGTACCTGCTGGGCGTAAAAAGCCTGGGGAGATCCATAGCCTCTCATTGCCCCTGCTATGGGCGTATTTGTATAGACGGGAATACCCGTATATCGCAAATTCGGGGTTTTATAGATTTTGAAGATCTTGTGGCTCATTGCACCTACCACATTAAGAGCGCTGGTCGCATAAGCTCCGGTATTGGTCAGGACCTTGAAGTCCTGAGCAATAATAGTGCCATCTTTCATCAAACCGGTTTTTAAATATATGACTGCACCATGTCTTGTCCGGGTGGAAGTAATTGTTTCTGACCTTGTAAACTCCATTTTTACCGGTCGGCCTGTCATTATCGAAAGTTGTGCGACAACCGGCTCAATTACTGTCTCAAGTTTGCCACCAAAAGCACCACCGATTGCCGGCCGGATTATTCTGACCTTATTAAACGGCAGATGGAATATTTTCGACAGTATCGTTCTGAACGCAAAAGTATTCTGATTAGGACTGATTATTGTCAGTTTACCTGCCGTATCATAATCTGCAATAGCCACATGTAATTCTATTGCTCCATGATGTATGGCAGGCATTGAATACCTGTCCTCAAAAATAAAATCCGCTTCTTCAAATCCTCTTTTCAGATCGCCACATGCCTGCTTGATTTCAGCGACTTTGTTACCACCCTCATGGATTTCACAGGCATTCTCGTTCAGGGCTTCCTCAGGTTCAAAAACCGCAGGTAGAATCTCATATTCAACTTCGATAAGACTAATAGCTTTCTCTGCGGTCCTCATATCAACCGCAGCCACCGCTGCCACACGATCACCAACAAACCTGACAGTATCTGAAAAAATATATTCGTTCTCCAGAAGCTTATGATCATAAAATCGCTGGGCACTGTTGTAAGGACTGCTGGAAGAGTTTTTATATGTGGCAACCGCTTTTACACCCGGAAGTGCTTCCGCTTTGGATGTATCAATTTTTATTATTTTCCCATGGGCGACAGTACTGAACAGCATTTTGGCATAAAGCATTCTCGGAACTTTCAAATCAGCTGTATAGAGTTTCCGGCCTGTAACTTTAAGACGTGCATCATGAACCGGTATACCCTTACCGATATATCGGAGACTGCTACTCCTCATGGCTATTTACCCTTTCAGCTTCCGTGAAGCTAACTCAACGGCATCAATAATCTTTATGTAACCAGTGCATCTGCAGAGGTTTCTTTCCAATGCTTTCGCAATTTCACTTCGTGAAGGAGCTGGATTTTTATCCAGAAGCGCCTTTGAAGAAATAACCATGCCTGGAGTACAAAAACCACACTGTACCGCACCGGCTTCAACAAATGCGTCCTGTATCGGATGAAGATTGATCCCATCCGCAATTCCTTCTATAGTAATAATTTGTTTTCCTACAGCATTTTTTGCAAGGAAAATGCAGGACTCGATAGCCTCTCCGTCTATCAGAACCATACATGACCCGCAATCTCCCGTTTTACAACCAGCTTTAGTTCCCGTCAGATCCAGGATTTCCCGCAGGACATAGAGTAATGTCCATTTTTTTCCAATTGTGAGTGTGTAATCTTCCTTATTAATGTTCAGATGGATATCAAGAGTATCTGTAATATCACCTATATCCGACATGTATGTACATCCTTGATTGTAATTATCTCAGGAGATATGCGGAGCTGTCAATATTAATATTATCCTGCAGTTCAATCTCATGCTGCCGCATTTTTCTTGACAGAGAAAAATCACTATGTTAGTACTTGTATGTACCTATTTAAAATTCAAGGGTATACATATGACAAACCGAGTACTGAATCATCCGATCCTGAAAATCAAAAAAAAGAATCTTGTAACGATTAAGTTTGATGGTAAACCATATTCTGCAAGGGAAGGGGAACCTATTGCCTCCGCTCTTATGTCTCATGGAATACTGATCCATCGAAGGACTCATAAAACAGGAGAAAACAGAGGTGTTTTCTGCGGAATAGGTCAGTGCAATGATTGTGTCATGATAGTTGATGGTATACCTAATGTGAGAACATGTGTAACAGCTGTAAAGGATGGTATGAGTATTGAGACTCAGAATGGTTACGGTACCTGGATCTGAGAATGATATCGATGTACTGATTATTGGAGCAGGTCCTGCAGGTCTGGGTGCCGCAATTGAGAGTGCAGGTTCCGGTGCATCTGTTCTCGTAATGGATGAAAACAGTCTTCCCGGCGGACAGCTTTTTAAACAGATACATAAATTCTTTGGCTCAGAAGATCACTTTGCCGGTGTAAGAGGATTTGAGATCGGTAAAATACTTCTCGAACAGGCCCGAAAAGCCGGAACAATGATAAAACTCGATTCCAAAGTTCTAGGCCTCATGGATGATGGTTCAGTCCCATATATGGTTGATGAAAAGGTTAAAATAATTCGGCCCCGAAAAATCATAATTGCTGTGGGAGGTAAAGAGAATACAATTCCTTTTCCCGGGTGGACTCTTCCGGGAATTATGACTGCAGGTGCTGCACAAACTATGACAAACATCCACAGGACTCTTCCCGGAAAGAAAATACTGATGGTAGGAAGTGGAAATGTAGGACTAATTGTCTCTTATCACCTGATTCAGGCAGGAGCGGTGGTTGTTGGTATTATTGATATTGCCAATGAGATTTCAGGTTACAGAGTACATGCTGATAAAATTCAAAGGGCCGGTGTACCTGTTTACCTTAATAGAAAGATTTTAAGTGCTACAGGATCCGGCCGGGTGGATACCGTGAATATCTCCGGGGATCTGGAGTTCAAAGTAGATAGTGTACTTCTTGCTGTAGGTCTTTCCCCTCTTACCGATCTCGCCAGATTATTCGGCTGCCGTATTTGCTACAGCAAGGCGCTTGGAGGCTTTATGCCTCTACACGATGAAAATCTTCTGACAACAAATAAAAATGTGTATGTATGCGGAGACGTTGCAGGAATTGAGGAAGCGAATACAGCACTGGATGAGGGGAGGCTTGCCGGGATTTCTGCCGTTATGAACCTGGGATATCTGGACCCTGCTGAAGGAACGAGAAGAAAACAGGAAGTAATAAAGAGATTACGGGAGCTGCGTAGGGGAATGTATGGGGAAAAACGAGAATTGGCAAAAAAAAGAGTTGTCAGTGAATACAAAAAAATGTTTCTGAACAATGAGGCATGATGTGAAAGAGGAATTACGTACAGCTGTACTGGAATGCTGGGAAGAGATTCCATGTAATCCATGTGTAACCGCATGTCCTGCTGGAGCGATTACAATGCGATCACTTTCAGATTTACCTGTACTGGAGAAAAACTTATGTACCGGATGTGGTCTTTGTGCAGTAGCATGCCCTGGACTGGCAATTATTATTCTTGCCGATAACCATGATAAACTGAACGGCACACTAACAATACCATACGAGTTCCTGCCTTTGCCTGAAAAAGGATCGATTGTGACAGGAACAGACCGAAGAGGTGTATCTATCTGCAGTGTTGAAGTATTGCAGGTACTCTGTGCTACTACCTTCAGGGAAACATGTCTGGTGAAGGTTCTTGTACCTAAAGAATATTTAAATGATGTTCGAGGAATAAAGAGAATCCAACCATGAAAATAGATGAGCGTAAAAGAACTATATGCCGGTGTGAAGAGATCACTTATGGAGAAATAATTGATGCTATCAGAAATGGAAGAAGATCCGTCAAGGCCATAAAGCGAGCTACCAGGGCTGGAATGGGAGCATGCCAGGGAAGAACATGCAGTCATCTGATAATGCAGATTCTGGTTGAAGAATGTGATCTGGACTACACCGAATTAAACTCTGACAGACCGGGATTCCCACTGATACCGGTAACAATTACAAGCCTGGAAAGAATCAAGCCGAGGAAGGATTAATGAGAACTCCGCGTGCAATAGTCATTGGTGCTGGGTACCATGGTTGCTCCATAGCAGCTCATCTCGCGGTTAAAGGCATCAGGACAATTCTGTTCGATAAGAAAGAAATCGGGGCTGGTTCATCAGGAAGCAATTTTGGCTGTGTTCAACTTCAGGATTCGGCCCCCGGGCTTAGCTTCGAGATCAATTCATATTCATTCAATAAAATATGGAGAATGGAAAAAGAGTTTGGGATTGATTTCAATCTGAGACCTCTCGGTTCTCTGATACTGGCTTCAAATCATATGGAAATGCAGGAACTGGAGACTCTTTATACTGAAAAAAAATCCTGTGGACTTGATATAAAACTACTGGAAAAAAATGAAATCAATAAATATGAACCTAATATCAATTCCAGGAATCTTTTAGGTGCCACATATTTTATGCAGGGGCAGGTGGATCCGTTTAAATTTTTATATGCATTTGTAGATACAGGGGTCCGGTCAGGACTTGAACTACTAGAAAATACCGGAATAAAAAGAATCCTTGTAAAAGATGGTGCTGTCAGGGGCATTGAAACTGATAACGGCCAGGAATACTTTGCTGATTATATTATATGTACCGCAGGAGCATGGACGAAACAATTATGTGAGAAGATTGATCTGGCCATACCAATTGAATTTATTAAAGCGGAAGCGTTTGTTACAGAACCCCTTGATCCCTACATTCAGACATTTTTTTCCTCGGCATCGTTCTTTACTGACGCACATGAAAACACAAGTGTAAATACGTCTCTTTGCGGGGCACCTTCCGGTGCCGGTGCAGGGAATCTTCTTCTCGGTGAAACTTCAAGGGAATGGGATGGTAGTCCCGATTCCATATCAGAGCTGATAAGCAAAGAACACTGCAGCGGTGTTTCCAATCAGATGAAAGAACTTTTTCCAGGTCTGGCAAAGTTGAAAATACTCAGAAGCTGGACTACAGCATCACCGTCTACTCCCTCCTTGAAACCGATCCTTGGTTTTGCCGGTCCGGAAGGACTCATCATTGCAGCAGGGTTTAAAAGTTCCGTTGTCATTGCTCCTGCAGTGGGTGAAATCGTAACTGATCTTGTAACCAGAGGGAAAACTTTTTGTGACCTATCAGAATTTACCAGTCAAGCCGTATACCTCCAGAAATAAAGGGCCCCAGCAGTATCAGAGCCCTTCATCCCCAGAATATTTATCAGATATTAGCCATTGTTGATGCCATAATCGCTTTCATGATATGGAGCCTGTTCCCTGCCTCATCAAAAACAACAGACTGTGGGCCATCCACAACTTCACTGGTGACTTCCACGTCCCTGTCATAGGGCATGCAATGCATGTAGATGGACTCGGGGTTGGCTATATTCATTTTTTTCTGATCAACAACCCAATCCATATTCCCATTTGCCCTGTAGGAATCAATGATTTTTATGCCTTCGGCTTCATCTTCGGTATGCATTATCGGTCCCCACCCCTTGGCATAAACGACATCAGCGCCTTCACATGCGGCAGCCATATCATCAACGACTTCAAATTTTCCGCCGGAAAGTTCGGCATTCTTTTTTGCAACGTCCATAACTTCCGGTTTCAAAGAGAACTCAGGAGGGTGGGCAAGAGTTACATCCATTCCAAACCTCGGCATCAGCTGTATCAGAGACTGAGCCATGGAAAGGGGCCGGATATAATTAGGAGCAGAAGTCCAGGATACAACAATTTTCTTACCCTTCAGATTATTCTGAAACCTGTCCTGAATCGTCATGAGATCCGCCAGAACCTGTGTAGGATGATAATCTTCACATTGCATATTCACCACCGGGATATCAGACCATTTTGCAACCTCCCTCATATAAGCGTGACCGGTTCCAAAAGTTTTTCGTATCCCGATGCCCTCACCATACCTTGTCAGAACCTTGATGGTATCTTTTGGCGTTTCACCGTGGTCAATCTGCGTAGCTTTAGGAGTAAGAAAATGGGCATGTCCTCCCAGCTGATGAATCCCCGCTTCAAAGGCGTTTCTGGTTCGTGTCGATTCTTCAAAAAACAGCATGAAAAATGTTTTTGCCCGCAGGACATCATCATGAAAAATGCCGAGTTCCCTTTCTTCTTTAAACCTGAAAGCCACTTTTAATAATTGATCAATCTCCTGAACACTCCAGTCCTGGGTGTTGAGCAGATGCTTCCCTTTCAAACTTGTGTACATTACTTGTACCTCCCCTGTTTTTTCATATTATCAGCAGCCATATGAACTGCATTTATAATCTGTTTATAGCCCGTGCATCTGCACAGATTTCCTGAGATGGCTTCCTTGATCTCGTTATCAGAAGGATCAGGATTTTCACTGAGCAGCTGATAGGAACTGATAACCATTCCAGGTGTACAGAATCCACATTGAACGGCACCTTTTTCAAGGAAGGCCTCCTGAACCGGATGCATACTTCCATCCGGATTTTCAACACCCTCGATGGTAAGAATCTCCGATCCCTGTGCCTGGGCTGCAAGTATCAAACAGGAATTAACCTTTTTACCATTCATAATAATGGTACAGGCACCGCACTCTCCGATACCGCAACCTTCTTTAACCCCCGTAAATCCGAACTTGTCTCGCAAGACATCCAGCAGCCTGGCGTATGGTTCAATTTCTGTTTCAACAATCTTATGATTGACAGTCATTCTCAATTTAATTTTCACCATATCATTCAACCCCTGCAGCCTGATTCAAAGCGCGTTTCACCAGAGTGGCTATTACCGGTTCTTTGTAGGGTGTGGACCATCGTCTCCCACTTGCTTCAACCATTTTCTCGGAGACTTTTTTACCAATGGCCGCATGAAGTTCATAATTGGGTTTTTCCCCGAGAAGCATCTTTTCAGCCTCTTCAATTCTCATTGTTATCGGCATACAGGAGCCGGGAACAATCCTGACATCTTTGACGGTTCCATCAACAGCGGTTTCAACATAGGCGGCAACATTCATTCTTGCGATAGCGAGAGCTTTTCTTCTACCCAGTTTAACAAAGGAAAAACCGGCATCAGGATTCAGTTTTCTGAACTTGACTGAGACGATCAACTCATCGGGTTTAATTATAGTTCTGTATGCACCTTCCATAAAATCACAGAGCAGAACGTCCCTCTTCCCATTGGGACTCGCCAATGTCAATAAACTATCCATAGCCACCAGGGGCGGGCCGGGATCGGATGCAGGGGATGCCGTACCTATACTGCCCCCGATAGTACCGGTGTTTCTGATCTGAGGAGAGCCTACAGTCCTGCAGGCTTCCGTAAAGAACGGAGCAAACTTCAGCAGAACCGGATTGTTGAGAATCTCCGAAAAAGTAGTACCTGCACCGATGGATATGGAGTCCTCATCAGATTCAATAAAACTCAACTCAGGTAGTTTTGAAATATCAATAACAAGTTCTACGTTGCTCAGTTTTTTATCATCGGCCCTGAACTCAACCAGCAGGTCTGTACCACCGGCAAAAAGTCTGGCTTTTTCCTGATATAAATCAAGCAGCTCAAGACAGTCATCCAGAGAATCCGGTTTTTTATAGTCAAATCTTATCATTTTCTCTCCCGTCCCAAACTTCGGCCGAGAAGAGTACGTTCCAGATTACAGGGCAATTCTCTGACAGGTTTACCGGTTGCATCGGCAACAGCAGCGGCAATTGCAGCTCCAACGGCCTCTGTAGCGGGTTCCCCCAGAGATTTTGCACCATAGGTTCCTGCACTGTCCTCACATTCAAAAATAACCGCTTCCATTTCCGGTACATCAATTGAAGTCGGGAAAATATATGAATCAAAATTCAGAGAACTCAGCTGACCCTTTTTTACAGGGACTTCTTCCGTAACCCCGAAGCCCTGTCCCATGGCAATACCGCCATAGATCTGCCCTTCTACGGTATCAGGATTAACACAGGTACCGACGTCATGTCCTGAGGTCACTCTAAAAACATCTACAAAACCCGTTTCCATATCAACTTCAACTTCGGCGACAACAACTCCATAGGAATACGTCGGGAAGGCATCACCCTGGGATGTATGATGATCAATACCCAGATCTCCCGGTTCACTCCAGTTGAAGGCAGCCATTGATTTCCCCGTCCATAGTCTTGTGTTACAGACATCAGCCAGACTTATTTTTTTTAAAGGCTTGCTGCCGACTGCATAGTATTCATTATTTTCAATATCAATATCTTCCGGTTTTACATCAAGCTGTTGTGCTGCTGTTTCTCTCAGCATATCTCCCAACTCAATGGCAGCTTTTCTCATGGACTGAGCTCCCATAACAGTACCTCTTGATGCAACTGTCATCCCGGAATCAGGAATGGAATGAGTATCCACACCGACAAAATTAATCACTTCCGGCGTACAGCCTATTCCCTCTGCAGCAATCTGGGTGTACGCGGTCTTCAAGCCCTGCCCATTCTCTGCAAGGCCGGAATTAATCAGAACTGTCCCATCTTCGATGGCTGTAACCAGGGCTGCCCCGGCATCAGGTGTTTCAGCACCGTATCCACACCCTCTATAACAGGTAACCAGGGCAATGCCCTTTCTCTTCTCTTCTGATCCATGAGTCCCTGCATACTCCTTCTTTTTCCTGAAGTACTCAGTCCTCTTTACCATATGGTCAATCATTTCCAGCGTGATTGTTTCTTCTGTAAGTTTCTGACCGGTTGCGGTCAGGTCACCCTGCTGGAGGATATTCTGTTTTCGCAATTCAATTTCATCAAACCCGAACTCTTTGGCTATTTCGTTTATGAACTGTTCCTGAGCGAAAATAATTTGCGGGGAGGAATATCCCCTCATTGCACCAGAATGAATGTTGTTTGTAAAAACGCCGTAAGTATCCGTCTTTATATGAGGTATATTGTACACCCCTGCAGAATGGATCGCGGCTCTACAGGCCAGATACTGTGTTTGATTATTGTACGCACCGGAGTTTGCAACCTGAGAACCTTCCCAGGCAGTGATTTTCCCATTTTTCTTGAGTCCGGCTTTATATTTAAATTTAAACGGGTGGCGTTTTGCTGATTCGAGAAAAGACTCCTCTCTGGTCATCACCATTTTTACAGCTCTGTCTGTAGCAACCGCCAGAAGAGCTGCCCGGCCGACAATCAGGCCGACCAGTTCTTCCTTCCCGCCAAAAGAACCGCCCAATGTTTTCTGTACTATTCTGCATTTATTAATCGGTGCCTGAATTGCATCGGCCAGATATCTTCTTGTGAAAAACGGGTTTTGTGCGGATGCATACGCCGTAACCAAGCCTGCAGCCTGGTCTTTAACAACAACACATGCTTCCCTTTCTATATATGAATGCTCTACAAAGGAAGTCTCATACTCCCTTTCCAGGATGAAATCAGCTTCTGCAAAACCTTTTTCAATATCACCTTTACGAAGAGCGTAGTATGAATCGAAAAAGATATTCCCATTCTTCTCTTTGTCCGGGACACCGTTTTTTAAGCCAACACCCTTTTCTCTTACTTGAACGGCATTTTCTTCAAGGGCATCTTCAATAGTAAAAACACCTTCAAGTTCCCTGTATTTTACGTCTATTGCTTTGAGGGCATCCTCTACAAGGGTTTCTGTCTCTGCGGCAACAATAGCGACTGTTTCACCAACATATTTAACTCTGCCGTTACAAAGAAAAGGATAGTCCGCCCAGCTTTGCGGCTTTGGTATATCATCAGCGATTAAAACAGCGTGTACACCTTTAATGGCTTTTGCCTTTGCAGTATCAATTTTCACAATTTCCGCATGAGCATATTTACTCCGGAGACAACCGCTGTAAAGCATACCGGGGAAACTGATATCTGCCGCATAAACAGCTCTGCCTGTAATTTTATCAGCTGCATCTACCCTATTTAGTCTTTTGTTCAAATGCCTGTAATTTTTCTTGCCCATCAGTGGCATAATCAATCTCCCGAAAATAGGTCCCTAAAAGAAATCAGAACTCAGAGAGCCGTTTGGACATACAGAGAAGCAGAGTCCGCAGTATCTGCAGAGTTCTGTATCCAGAGACATCACCTTATTTTTCAAGCCTCTTGCTTCATACGAACAGGCCCTGACACAGGCCATGCATTCAGTACATGTATCCGCATTATAGAGAAAAGCGAATTTATTACTATTTGCTGCCGGATTCAGATATTTATGCGATAAGCCTGAAAGTTCACTCGGATTGTGGAATCCAAGATCCTCTATCAATTTTTCAAGTTTCTTATTCAGCTTTTCAATATATTCCACACCTTTAACAATAGCTGCTGTGCATATTCCGACAGCCTGTGCTCCGGCCATCAGCATCTCTACGGCATCCTCAGCTTTAGATACTCCTCCCAGGCCGATGACAGGCTTATCAGCGGCAGCGGAGATTTCAGCGACATACCTCAGGGCAATCGGTTTAATTGCACTTCCTGTCAGCCACCCGAAACCATGCCCCCCTCCTACCAGGGGTTTACCTGTCCCGATATCAATCCGAAGTACCGGCCCGATGGAATCTATGGCAGTAATACCGTCTGCTCCTGCTTCAAGAGCCTCAAGGGCAATACCGACAGGGTTATTCCAATTGGGACTTATTTTCACCAGTACGGGTTTGTCTGATAACTCCCTAGCCCTCTTCAGCATCGGAAGCATTGTATCTCTCTCATATGAGACGAGCTCAATAATGTCTGCCCCGGCCTTATCGGCTTTTCCCACCCAGTTCTCCACCTCAACAGGGGTATGTCCGATACTTGCAATAACAATCACACCAGCTTTTTTAGCTTCCGGGATCTCCTTTTCCACCCAATCTGACCCGGGAATGTCCGACCATTCCTCTGCGTTGATCATACTGTCTTTTGCCGCTACCGCCATATGAGGAAAAGGATTCACTGCGGGATTATCCCTGATGGTTTTAGTCACAACAGCCCCGGCTCCAGCTTTGTGAGCACGGATGAGACCCTTTGCACCATAACTCAAAGGGCCTGAACCCAGAATAAAAGGGCTTTGCATTTTTATACCGAAAAGGTATGTTTCCAGGCTCATTGACAACCCTCCCAAAGTCTGGCGGTCTGTATTCTTACAGCATCATATTCATCCTTCATATCGGTACCTGTAAGAGCTCCATCGGCCTTCAGCCGACGCCCGTGGACAAATACATTCTTTACATTTTCCGGATTACAATAAAGAACAAGCTGTGTGAATATATTCTCTTTATTCAGGGGAGTGGGAAGCTCCGGTTTGATGGTAATGATATCGGCAGAGTTCCCCTTCTCCAATGTCCCGGAATTTCCCAGTCTCATAGCTGAAGCACCATAAACTGTAGCCATTTTAAAAACAGTCTCAGCCGGCATAATTTCAGGATTCTCAAGATTTGCTTTATGTAACAGGAAAGCCCCTCTCATGACTTCAAAAAAATTATTGATATATCCGTCCGTCCCGAGAGCAACCTTGATGCCTTTTTCAAGCATTTCCGGAACAGGAGCAAATCCACCGCCTACTTCACAGTTACTCAGGGGCAGGTGTACCAGAGGAACGTCATACTTCGCCAAGGTATCTATTTCTTTTTCAGTCAGCTTGACGCCCTGGGCTGCCAGTACAGGTTCTTTAAAATATCCAAGCTCTTCATAGAGATCCACAGGGAGTTTCTTGTGATTTTTCAGGCATATTTCCGGCTCGTAGCGGCTCTCTGAAAGATGCATTTGGATACCGGCACCGGTCTCTTTTGAAGCATCAATTGCCCGGCGTATAAAATCTTTGGAACATGTGAATGTGGTATGGAGGCAAATCATTCCGGAAATGAGTGGATGATTCTTGTATTTCTGATAAAAGTACCTGTTCTCTTCTATTGCAAGAATACCATTCTCTGTGTTTATTCTTTCAGAAGCTTCAAAAGAAAGAGTCGCTTTTATTCCGATGTCATCCAGAGCTTCTGCTTCCGCTTCCAATGCTCCGGGAATGGCCATAGGGGCTTCCAATACATCACAAAGTGCTGTAACACCGCTGTTGATCAGCTCATAAGCCATAGCCCTGGCGGTAACCGCAATCATTTTATGATCAAGCCGGTCCTCCACCTCGGGCCACCAGAAATCCTCAAGGAAACTCCTGAAATCCTCAATCTCGGACGGTACGGATATACCATGAGAGATGACACCGTACAGATGCATATGTGCGTTTATAAACCCCGGGGAGATAATCTGATCTGAGCAATCGATAACATTGAATTCCGGATATTTCTCAAGAAGTTCCGTATTTTCCAGAACATCACAGATTTCGCCATCTTTGAAAGAAACACCGAAGTTCCGCTTCACTTCAAGATTTTCTGCAATGAGAAACAAACCTGTTACTACTGTCCCCAAACCAACGCCCCTACATATCTACACAGGTTGTAAAACCTATCACAGGTCGATTCAATTGTCAAACTTTATCCGGGATACAGGACTCGGTTCAGATTATCCGGACTGCCATGAAACAGTGGTCATTTAACACCGCCGAAAGTCAGTCCGCTTACATAATACTTTTGAAGCAGCAGGGAAAGTAGAATAACCGGAAAGATTGCCAGAACACCCATTGCAGCCATATAGGTCCACCCCTGCTGAAGTATACCGAATGTACTGAGCATCCCGAGAGGAAGAGTCGTTGTATCCGGCGACGTCAGTGTCAGGGCGAAAAGGAAATCATTCCAGGAAAATATAAATGCAAAGAGGGCCGATGTTACAAGTCCCGGCTTACTCAGTGGTATAGCGATATAAAGGAATGCCTGTACAGGGTTGCATCCATCTATCCGGGCTGAATCTTCAAGTTCTGATGGTATTGATTCAAATATACCGCTCATCAGCCAGAAGGTGAATGCGGCATTGTAAACTGTATCAATAAGGATAACCGCAGTTCTGGTTCCAAGTAATCCGAAGTTCTGCATTATCACTCTGAAGGGCATAACAAGTACTATTGTCGGTAGTGCTCTTGTCAGCAGTATCATTACCAGAAGGAGCTTCTTACCCTTGAACTCTATACGGGAAAAAGCATAGCCGGCAGGAACCCCTATTATTAAAGAAAAGACCATTGTGCCGACTGAAATTAACAAGCTGTTAAAAATCCAGCTTGTTATCGCCATGTGGGAGAATACATATTTATAATTATCAAGAATAAATGATGTAAACAATTTGGGAGGGAGTTTGAACATGGAGATTCTTTGTGAAAGAGAGGTGGACAGAATCCAGACAACCGGAAAGGCAATAAAAATCAGAATGAGAAAAATAACCAGAACACGAAAAAAATTCAAGGTTGAATGCAGCGTACCGTTTCTACCTACAAGGGCCATATCATCAACCTTCTTTTTTATAGATATATTTTATAAAAATCAAACCAATAACCACACCGATAATCAGCAATACATTGGAAAGAGCCGCAGCGTACCCGACTCGAAGTTGATTGATACCGACTTCATATATTCGCAGATTTGCCACTGTTGTTGATGTCCCGGGACCACCTCCGGTAATGGCCCAGATAATATCAAACACTTTCAGTGCATCTAAAGATCTGATCAGCAATGCAATTAATAGGGTGGGCCTCAGTAATGGAAGCGTTATTCTGAAAAATATGGGGACTTCACCTGCGCCATCTATTCTGGCTGCTTCATAAGGTTCAGTAGGGAGACTTTTCAATCCCGCGAGAAGAATGATTACCATCAGAGGCGTCCACTCCCATATATCAACAACAATAATAGCCCCCAGTGCCAGAGATCGTTCCACGATCAGCCCCCGCCCGATATCAATCCCCAATTTTCTTATATAATATGTAATCATCCCAAGATCCGGATGATAAAGGGACTTCCAGACAAGCCCGGCTACCAGAGGTGTGAATACAGTTGGAATAAGGATAAAGGTACGTATAAACTCCATTAATCTGTTTTCATGATTTAATAAAAAAGCAATGAGCAAACCGAATATCACTTCTACAGATACAGCTCCAAGTACAAACACCAGAGTTGTAATCAAGGATTTCAGAAACTGATCGTCTGATAACATTTCAGAATAATTTGCAAGGCCGTTATAGCCTGGAGTTCTTCCAAGTTTCAGGTCTGTAAAACCTATGAGTATGTTGTAGATAACCGGATACAGGAAAAAAATAATCATATAGACAGAAATAGGGACCAGAAACCACATCAGAGCCCTTTTTTTCTTATCTATGGCCAGCAAATCACTTAAACTCATCAGAACCCTCCGAAACAGACCGGATGCCAAAACATCCGGTCTGTATTTTTTCACTTCAACTATTATTCAAATCAATAGAGAGCTTTGATTTCCTCAGCGGCAAGATCAAGAGCCTCTTTTGCTCCAAGCTCATGCGTAATTGCCTGATTGATTCTTAAACCGAGAATATCCTGAATCTGACTGTATTCAGGTACTCTTGGCCTGTAATTTCCATCACCTTCTTCAAAAACTGTGAGGATGTTACCCAGCCATGGCATTTCACTATTCAGTTCTGGATCTGTTAAAGTGGAATATCGGATAGGTGCACCATCATTACGCATCCAGTCCTTCTGTACATCTTTACTGGTCATGTACTTGATGAACTCCCATGCAATTTCTGCATTTTTCTCTGAAGAATCTGCATTGATGGCAACTCCCCAGCCGCCAACACCGTAACCAGCCTCCTGACCTTCAACTCTGGGAGTTACAGCCATTCCTGTTTTACCCGCAACTAATGAAATTGATTCATCTTCATAACCGGCTCTGGCAATACTCCAGGAAGACTGCATGACTGACTGACCTGTCCGGTAAGAAGATTCTCGGTCATCCCACCAATAACCGATGGCTCCCGGAGGGGCCCATTTATCAAACAGCTCTACAAAAAAATCCAGAGAATCAACGCACTGTTTGCTGTTCACAGTCACTTCTCCAGATGGGCTGAGAACCTGTCCTCCGAATCCCCTCATGTATTCCATCCAGTCCTGAGCTACTGCAGGACCTCTGGCACCATTGGAAACAAGACCAAACATATTTTCTTCCGGTCTTGTAAAAAATTCTGCTATATCTCCAAGCTGATCCATGGTATCCGGAACCGCAAGATCATACCCGTATTTCGCTTTGAAAGCGGTTTTTTCACCAGAATCCTCGAAAAGATCTTTTCTGTAGATGAGACTGTTCGCATAACC
>Ga0164318_10000672_pt1 | contig 27446 bp, 27 predicted proteins | sample GuaBasSedimGuay9_FD_113734 | JGI IMG/M metagenome (GOLD analysis project Ga0164318, IMG submission 113734) | Subseafloor sediment microbial communities from Guaymas Basin, Gulf of California, Mexico - Guay9, Core 4571-4, 0-3 cm | ecosystem: Environmental > Aquatic > Marine > Hydrothermal vents...
GGGAAACCAGAGCAAACAGCGCGACGGTAGTCCAGCCGGGGAACCCCTTTCCGGTAGCAGCCTTCAGAGCCGTTGCCAGAACCACCAGCCAGGTTCCCGACAAGGAGAGAGAAGAAAGCCCGATGCCCGCCAGACAGAGCACGACCACCAGCACGGAAACCAGCACAGCGGTGACGGCCTGAATAATTTCGGGCACGGCCAACTATTGTCGCCGCATTATCCTGCGACCGGATCCGGGATTTTTCTTATGGTGCCGATTCCTCGATTGTATGGATGACCAGGGCGGGCTCCCCGACCACAACGTGCATCCTCATCTTTTCCAGGACTTCCTTCAGTTCGTCCGCCGTAAGCTTGACGCGGATCAGGGGAACCTCGATTGAGGTGTCCTTGGTGAAGAGGATACGTTTGGTCACGTCCTGGTATCCCGGTTTGCCCACGGTCAGCACATGATCGCCCTCATAGATTTCGAAGCCTTCCAGGGGCGTTGTTCCTACCAGAATGCCGTCTATTTCCACCATGGCCGGATCATCGGAGGTCCGCACGCTGAGCTTGATCTTTTTCCGCTGCCGCTGGCGTTCGGCCCGCTTGTTGATTCCCGCTATCAACTCCGGCACGGCGCGGGCAATGGCAGCGTCCAGAACGTCCAGGACGTCACTTTCACTCATGATGGTTTGCGTTTCCCGTGTCTGCCGGAACGAATGGGAGGCCTTGCCCTCGGCCATTGCGAGAATGCTGCCGTCGGTGGCGTCCAGAGCCTCGAGTGCCACCCGGAGGTCCAGGGTGGTCAGTTCGGTGCGGTAGCCACCCTGGTCCACTACCTGTTTCCCTTGGGAGGCACTGAGAATCACACCCCGCAGTACGGCGTCCGCACGCAGGCTTTGTGCGGCCTGCAGGAACGCGGGCCTGACCGGTGTCGGCAGTCCTTTGTCAGTAGGCCGCAGGCGTTCGATCTGGGCCATGAAATCCCGGCGATCTATGAGATTGATGTTTTCCTGCTCCAGCAGATGCTTCACCAGCAGATAGACTGCCTGATCGGCAAGCTGTTCACCCCCGGAGGAGGCCCGATTTTCAAAGTCCAGTACAGCCACGCGGAGGGGACTGGTGGCCGCGCCCACAGTCGAGACCAACATAGTCAGGCAAACGAACACTCTGGTCATTTTGCACCTCCCGGTTGACAGGATGTTACGGCATCTCAGCTTGCAAACGCAGTGTGTCGCCGGCTATAGTTGGATTGTCAGACCATCTTATAGCATGGGAGGATGAATTCATGAAAGTAAGAACTGTTCTTGCGATGGCACTCCTCGGCGTGACTCTGGTACTGGTATGCGGTTGTGCGGCAGTAAGGGCGTCTTACCGTACGGTCCCGCTTTCCCAGGAGAAGCATTATGACGCCAGTTTCGATGCCACCGATATGCGGGCCATTACCGACAGCGTCGTAGCTGAACTGTTGCAGAGTCCCTTCCTTTCGCAGCACAAGGAGCCGCCCATTATGATGGTCGCCGGCGTGGAAAACCGCACCAGCCAGTATGTGGATACCAAGAATCTGACGGACCGGATCCGGACGGAGCTTATTCGCAGCGGCCGGGTCAGATTCGTCAACGCCGCCCGCCGGGATGACCTGCTGCGGGAACAGGGGTACCAGGCCGCACACGTCACTCCGGAAACCCAGGTGGCGATAGGTAAGCAGTTGGGAGCCCGCTACATGCTGACCGGCTCGCTGACCGAAATGAGTAAGAAGTCACCCCGGCAGGTACGGGTTTCGCGCCAGGAGTGGAAGTACTACAAGTTGACCGTAGAGGTCACTGACCTGGAAACCGGGCTCATTGTGTGGACCACCGAGAAGGAATTCCAGCGCGAGGCCAGCAAGCCGCTTATCGGCTGGTGATCGGGCTCCCGGAGGCAGTCTCATCCTGGGCGGCGGGGACGGTTCCGGGAGGCGGTTAGCGGCGGTGATTACTGCTCGACACAGCCGGAGTGCGGGATTGAAGCGGCTTGCGCTCCGGCTGCTTCCGGTCACGGGGTTGATCGCGTTACTCTGCAGTTGCTCCACCAGTCATCTGGCGATTGCGCGGCAGAATTTCTTCGCCGGCAGGTTTGAAAAGGCACACGCGTATCTCGGCGATCAATTGCCTGCGCGTGATCGCGTCCTGGTGCTGATGGAACGCGGCACCATCCTGCAGGCTGCCGGACGGTTTGAGGAAAGCGCCCGGGACTATATCGAGGCGGCTGAAATTATCGGAGATTTGGAGACGTACAGTATTTCCAAGGGAGCCGCCAGCCTGGTGATAAACGATGCGGTGCAGGACTTCCGGGGGACGCCGTTCGAGCGGACGTTGCTGCACAGCATGACTGCGCTGGACCATCTGGCCATGGGCAACTGGGAGAACGCCGCCGTGGAGGCGCGGCGGATAATCATGAGCCTGGACAAGGAGCTGATCGGAGATTTTCCACAGGATGCGTTTTCCCGCTATCTGGCCGGTTTCTGTCTGGAAATGGTTGACGACTATTCCAATGCCCGCCTGCAATACCGGCTCGCCTCACAGTACAGCCGCGGCTGCCGTGTCGACGATCGCACCGGCCGGATACTTCCGCGGTCCACCAATGTAGCCGTGGAGAGTTGTGCACCGGCGGGAGAGTGCGAATTGGTTTTTTTCGCCCTGCTGGGGAGATCTCCCACCGCCTACCAGGTGGTCAACGGACGTATACCCGATATGGCACCCCCCTACGTTGAGGTTCTGGCTGACGGGAAATACCTGGGGCGGTCCTGCGTCCTGGGGGATGTCGGTTGGCTGGCGGCGGTTACCGAACAGAAACTGGCTCTGCTCAAGGCGGGAAAGACCGCCGCCCGAGTGGTGGTCAAGGAAACGTTGGCTCGAAGCGTGGCCCGCAATACCGATTCGGATGCACTGGGGGATCTGACACGGCTGGTGTTGATAGGACTCCTGGAAACGCCTGACATGCGTCGTTGGGAGACCCTGCCGCGCTGGCTGGAGGTAGCCCGCGTTGCGGCGCCGTGTCAGATAGGTCGTATTGAGGTCAGGGTGCGCTCGGCGGCCGGGCAACTATTGAAATCTTTCTGCCTGCAGACTCCAATCCGCCGTCGGCGGAGCCTGATGGTTTCCTTTTTCCGCTATCCTCCGCTGGCGCCGGTGTTTTCCGAAGGGAGCAATATGTCCGCCCGGAAGCAGCACCGGAACCTCTCGGAGGAAGCGCAGGCCGAATCTATTCCTCAATGATGTAGATGTAGCCGTCCGGTCGGCTGCGGAAGATGCCACTGTCAAGGTTCCCGTCGTCAATGGTGGCATCCACCGACTTGAGGATCTCCTCCGGGGCGTCGGGCTTGTATACCGAGACACCGGCTTCGTAGCCGAAGACGCGGTAGTCCCAGTCCCAGTTTCCTCCCAGGCTGGTGGGATTCTGCCAGCGGATTTTCTCAAGGTATTCATCCATGCCGGGGGGCACCACTGCCGGAGTACGGTCGGGTGGGTAAGTGCCATGTTCAAGTGCGTACAGCTCAAAAGCCCCGGCGGCGATGCGCACATCGTGGCAATAGCGGGCGACACCGGCCCTCCACCTCGCCCGGATAATCGCCGGAAAGGTTATCATCGCGAGTATACCGATGATGGCTACTGCTATCATCAGCTCCACCAGGGTAAACCCTCTGGAGCCGGCCCCCTGCATCCTTAACCCTCCTGCACACCACAAGGTGCAACAACACCCCGGCTTCTTTTTCAGCATCAACCGTGCCACGGAACCTGGCAGAAAAATGTCAAGGAGCAACCGGGAAGCCCCCAGAAAAAGGAGCCCCTTGGAGCAGAACAGCCACTCAGTCCGCCTGAATTACCCTGATCGTCAATTCTTCCCCGAAGGGGAGCTGCCCATCCAGTACGGCGCGGATTCGCCATACTCCGGGATGCGCAGTCCACTTGAACCACGCCGAGCGCCGGTCATCGGCCCCCTGGTCCACTTCCAGATAGCACCGCTTGGCCTGGCCGGAGCTGTGGGCTAGAACCGCCACCCGGCCCCCCTGGTCGCGGCCGAGGATGCGCCATTCCCAAGCGCCTACGTTTTCAAGGCGAAAACGTAGATGGTCACCGTCAGAGACGGTTACAGCCCGAAACGGTTTTCGGGAAATCGGCCGTCCATTCACCTCGATGTCGGTCCACACGGTGTTGAATCCGTCAAGCGGACAGGGTGGGCGTGCCGGGCGCCCGAACGAGGTCAGCGGGGAAGACGGCGGCCGGCGTGCCCCACCCTCGGCTCGGATTTCCGCGTCCTTCTGCCGCACTAGATGTCGCACGAGGCCGGCCAGAGAAGTATCTTCGGCCCAGGGGTTGAATTTGACAACCCGGCCGGTATCAGGAGGAGCCCACCCGGTCACCAGCGCGCGCACCTGCCGACGTAAGTCCGCAGTCCAATCAGCCGGCTTCCCGGCGCAATCCAGCAGGGCCACGCCTTGCCACTGCCTGCCGAGGGGCACCCGGCTTTCGGGAAACAGGATCCCGGCGGCCCGGGTCTGCCGGGCAAGATCCAACGAAAGGGCAATGAGTGCATGGGGCGGTGCCGGCCGTGACAGACACGGTGACACCACGGGGGCCAAGCAAACCGGCTTGCCCCCCGCCAGACCTCGCGCCAGCCGCACCGCTGCGGAAGCCATGGAAGGAGAACATCTGCCGATGTCTATGCGGATGGTGACAAAGTCCAGAAGACGGCTCCCCGCCAGACAACCGATAGTCCAGTCCCCGGCGAGTCCATCACACACCGCCCCCAGCATCCCTTCGTAATTCCGGCCGTCCAGTTCGGTCCTGAGCCAGGAGGAAAAGCGCAGCATGAGATCTGCTGCGAAGCGGCGGAAAAGCGGGCTGCGTGAGACACGCCGGCCGCTGTAGCCACCCAGAGAAAGGCTGCCGAAAAGCTTTTCGGCCCGGTTGGGACTTCCGTATTGCTCGGTGAGCCATGCGGTCCACAGGTCACCGAGGATCTCAAGCTTCTCGGGTAGAGACACGTCCAGTTGCAGCGCACAAAGATCGGAAAGCGCGTGCGGTCCAAGAGATGCCAGCAGGGATTCCATGGCGCCAAAGTCCGGGGTGAAGGGATTAAATGCCGGAAGGTCCGCTACCACCCATAGACCATCCCGGCGGGCCAGCTCGGCCAGGTAACGTAATTGGGGAACCTGCCGCGGGTCATTCAGGGTGACAGCCACCGTATTGAGGCCGAGGGAGGCGAGCTGGTCCAGATCATAGCGTACCAGAGCAGGATCAAAGGAGCCGGGGAGCAGCCACCTGCCATTGCGCCCATACCATCCGGCAGCCGGGGTATAGCGGACCGCCAGCAATGGTGCGTAGCGGCGTTCCATCCGGAAGGAGGCGCCTTGCGCCTGTACACATTCCCGTGGCTGAGAGCCGGTTGACAGGCACAGGACAGGTTGAACCACGCGGTCCACCGGTTCCGGGCCACGCCGCACGTCGGCGATTTCGCAGACCAGCGAGAGTTCAGACACGCGCGAGGTACCGCTTCCGGATACGGGGAGGTCGAAAGTGAGCGGATACTGATCGCCGAGCAGACACCCTTCGCCAGGTCGGGCAACGCACCGGCACTGCGTCTTGCCGTTGTCTTCCACAAGTGAGACGGCGGCCCGGATTCCGGATGCCCATCGTGGATTAGCGGCCATCCAGGAAACATTGACCACCAGAGTGTCGCCCGGTGCGGCGGACCTGCGATCCGTCTGTGCCGAGAGCAGATAAGCCCCCCGTCGTAAAGATGACAAGAGCGGTCCGAGAAGTTTTCCGACATCGGGGTCATCCACACAACCGAGCTTCACTCCCAGCCAGCCCCAATTGAGGACCGTTGGGCCTGTTGCCCTCTGACGGCAAACGATCCCGCACCAGCCCGGCGATGGGTCGGCATGCTCGAGAGCGAAGAGCGCTTCGATCCGCTGGAGCCCGTGGGAACAAGTATCCGATCCTGGCGGCAGGCCGGGAAACAACCCCACGGGCCCATTAACGGTCAGTCTTTTTCCTTCCGGAGTGACCAAGGGGCATTGTTTTTTGCTTACTACGGGCATGTGAGCGAGTGTTGCGATCGAGAGCCGGCCGTGGGTGGTACGCGATCCAGCGGCCCAGGGCAGCTCCACGATGTGGAAGTCGGAGAGGTCGGCTGCCGCGGCACTCGATGGATGATTGGTATCGCTTGCCCGTGGTTTACCTTGGAGGATAATTTTCCAGTGCCTGATGCAGCGGGCTGGGGTGGAAGCCGTCAGCGGAGGGCGGCCCGCCGCCGGGCTTACCAGGAACCGCCCCAGAGGGATAGAGAAGACTTTCCATTTTTTTTCCAGTTCGATGACATGTCGGACGCAGGTCCCGTCGGTTCTTTCGGCCACCAGGGCCATTGTAACCGCTGCGCCCGGAGCCTTCCCGCAGAAGATGAGCGCCGGCTGGATCAGATCCGCGTCCACCGTCGCGGCTTCCAAGGCGGCGGCGCGCCCGGTCCATGACAGGTGAGTAAAAGTCCAGCTCCTGAGGCTTTCCGGGCCGGAGATGGTGCGCATCTCCGCCGGCGCGGTCTCCGGTGTCACGGCAGACCATTGCGCCAGGGGGGGAAGCCAGGCAGCGGCGTTTGACGCCAGAACAGCGGAAAACTCTTCCCGGCTCAGGAATCGCGTGCCGGACTGAACCACCTCAGCGGAAAAGGGCCGCGGTCCGGTGAGCAGCAGGCGCCCTCCGCTGCGCAGGTAGGAGTCCAGCCAGTCCAGGTGGTTCACCGGAAAGAAATCGGCATCGGGGATGAGGAGGATACCGCCGTCGTGCAGGGCGCGTGCGGCAGCAATCCATGCATCATGGTCCGGGTAGATACGTGCGGCGGGGTAGGCTGATCGGATCTTTTCCAGACAACAGGCTTTCAAGGGATCAAGATCGGGTGGTTCCAGCACATGGAGGCGGTAATGTTCGCGCGGTGGAGGCGGTGCAGGCTGGCGGCTGCAGGCGGACGACAGCAGGACAGCGGCAGCGATCGCCGCCAGCCCACCCAAGCCTGGACGCCCGCTGGTCATCACCTGATCTTATCTCCGTGGCGGCCGGCGACCAAGCCCCGGATGAACAGCAGGTGGGTAGTCAATGTTTCGGCCCGGTCGCACCCGGCGGCCTTACGCATTGGGAGGATTACTGTCGCGCGAGTAAAGGTAATAGGCGTGACAGGCGCCCTCCGAAGAGACCATGGGGGCCCCCAGGGGATGATCCGGAGTGCAGGCTTTTCCGAAAGCGGGGCAATCGGGCGGTCTGGCCGATCCGCAAAGTATTTTCCCGGCTATACAGGGACCGGATGACGCTTCATGCGATTGATCCATGATACCGAATTTCTCCAGCGCGTCGAATTCCCGGTATGCGGAACGCAGCCCCAGACGGCTATGAGGAATTGACCCGATGCCTCTCCACGGACCGGTTATGACCTGGAACACTTCCTCAACCAGTCGCCGGGCCTGCGGATTGCCTTCCGGTCGGACCGAGCGGCTGTACTGGTTTTCTACTTCGCAACGGCCCTGTTCGAGTTGCCGCACGCAGAGAAGTATGCCCTGAAGGATGTCCAGAAGTTCAAAGCCGGTGACCACAATGGGTTTGCGGTATCGCTGCGCGATGGGTACGTATTCCTTCCATCCCATGACCGTGCACACGTGTCCGGCGGCAAGGAAGCCATCTATCCGGACGCTGTCTGATTCCAGAATACTTGTGATCGCCGGCGGCACGAGGAAATGCGAGACGATGACCGAAAAGTTTCTCAGTCCGCGGCGCCGCGCGGTGAAGACCGCCAAGGCATTGGCGGGAGCGGTAGTTTCGAATCCGATGGCCAGGAATACCACCTCCCGGTCGGGACAGCGGGCTGCCAGATCCATAGCCTCCATTGGCGAGTAAACGATGCGGACATCGGCGCCGCGGGCGCGGGCATCCAGCAGGCTGCCCTGCGTCCCGGGGACGCGCAGCATGTCCCCGAAAGTGCAGAGAGTGGCCCGGTGGTCCCGGGCGATCCTGACCGCCGCATCAATGATGCCGGCGGGGGTGACGCAAACCGGACAGCCGGGACCGTGTATCAGATGAACCTTCGGCGGTATGAGCTGCTCAATACCGAACCGGACAATGGCATGCGTTTGTCCACCGCAGATTTCCATGATATGCCAGTCCCGTGTGACCACGGCATGAATGGCATCGGCCACGACGCGAGCCCTGGACGGATCACGGAACTCGTCCACGTAGCGCATCTCTATTTCTCCGAATCGGCCGCCCCCAGTGCCTGTGAGAGTTCCCGGAAAGCTTCCAGCGTGCGCTGAGCCTCCTCCGGATCCAGACGACTTATGGCGTGGCCTACATGTACAATGACGTAGTCGCCGACACGAGCCTCTGGAACCCAGGCCAGTCCCACCCGGCGGCGGACTCCTTCGAAATCCACCACACCGGTCCGATCCAGGGGGTCGTCACTCTCGTTGATACTGATGATCCTGCCTGGCACTGCGAGGCACATAACCGGTCATCCTCCCTGCGGTGGCGCTTTTTCGGCATCGCCTCCCGCGGTTTGTGCCGCAGCCACCACCAGCTGTCCGAAGGCTATTCCACCGTCATTGGGCGGCACCTCTGAGGGTAGCCAGACGCGGTACCCGTGCTCCCTGAGTAATGCAGGCAACCATTTGAGCAGAATACGATTCTGGAAGCAACCGCCGGAAAGGACCACATCTGGGAGAGCAGCCTGCCGGGCAGTCTCCAGGACCAGATAGCAGACAGCGGCGTGGAATGCGGTGGCAATAACCGAGCGGGGCACGCGTTCGGCCAGATCGGAGAGAATCGCCTGAACCACCGGCTCCCAGTCGGCCGCCAGCCCCTGTGTCCGGGAGTCCGGTTCCAGCCGGAAGTGATAACGCTGATCAGGGCAGGACGGCAGCCGTTCGCGGACCGGGACGCAGAATTCCAGCTCCATGGCGGCCTGGCCTTCATAGGTCGTGTATTGCCGCACACCGATAAGCGAGGCCACCGCATCGAAAAGCCTTCCCATGCTGGTTGTTTCGGGCGCGTTGATCCGGTTATGGATCATCAGGGTCCACGCAGATTTTTCCTTCTCGGATACGGCCTCCAGGGTATGAACCGCACCCGATGGCCAGCGGTGCCTGCTGCGCAACGCGGCCAGGAGGCCGAAGGCGCTGCGCCGCGGCTCGTAGGCAGCGATTTCACCGCCCGGCAAAGGGAAGGGGCGCAGATGAGCGAAGCGGGTGAAGGAATCTGCGGTAGCAATGAGAAACTCTCCACCCCAGATAGTGCCGTCCGGACCCAGGCCCGCGCCGTCCCAAGCTACTCCCAGCACCGGACCTGCCAGGCGGTGTTCGCCCAGGACTGCGGCGATATGTGCATGGTGATGCTGAACCGGGACCAGCGGGCGATGGGCACGCTTCGCCGTATCGGTTGAGGCGTAATCCGGATGCAGGTCGCAGGCGATTGCATGCAGGTCGGCATGGTAGATCCTCCTGAGGTCGTCGAACGCGGACCGGTGGGCTTGCAATGCGGCTTCAGTGGATAGGTCTCCCACATGTTGGGATATGAAGAAGTTTTCACCCTGTACGAGGCCCACGGTATTCTTGAGATGGGCGCCGGTAGCGGCCAGGGGGCGGGGGACACGAAGGCCAGGGGCCTGAAGAGGAAGCGGGGCGTAGCCCCGGGCGCGGCGCAGTACTACGATATGATTCTGCACCACGCAGACCACCGAATCGTCCACATGCCGCTGGATAGGACGATCGTGCACCAGGAACAGGTCGGCTATACCATGCAGCCGGTGCAGGGCCTCACGTTCGTCAATGCAGATCGGTTCTTCGGAGAGGTTCCCGCTGGTGGCTACGATAGGAAACCCCAGCTCATGCAACAGCAGGTGATGCAGAGGAGAATATGGCAACATTACCCCCAGCCAGGGGTTTCGCGGGGCCAGTACGCAGTTCTCCGGGTCGGCAAAAAGGCCGCCGTCAATGCGCCGCTGGAGCAACACGATGGGCGCCTGGGCCGACAGCAGGAGGCTCTTTTCCAGGGGTGAGACCCGGCAGTCCCTGCTTACGGTCTGCAGATCGGGATACATCAATGCAAAGGGTTTTTCTGCGCGATGTTTACGGCGGCGCAGTTCGGTGACGGCTTCCGGCTGCCGTGCATCTACGATGAGTTGAAAGCCCCCGATGCCTTTAAGTGCCAGGATACGTCCTTTACGCACTGCTGAGGCCGCCGCGCGGAGGGCCTCATCGTCACGCGCCAGGATTTTCCCCCGGGCGTCCCATAATTCCAGTCGTGGTCCACAGCGCGGACAGGCATTGGGCTGGGCGTGAAAGCGGCGATCGGTGGGATCTTCATATTCGGCCCGGCATTGATCGCACATGATGAACTTGCGCATGGTGGTGTTGGGCCGGTCATACGGCAGTCTGCGGATGATCGAAAAGCGGGGCCCGCAGAAGGTGCAGTTGATGAAGGGGTAGCGGTAGCGCCGGTCAGCGGGATCGAACAGTTCCTTCAGACAGTCGCTGCAGGTGGCGATATCCGGCAGAACAAGGACACGGGGCCGCGTGTCATCGCGACTTGTGCGGATGGTGAAGGTGGTCTCGTTTTCGAGGGGACGTTCGCCGACAGTGATGGACTGGAGCCGGCTCAGGGGGGGAGAACGGCTTTCCAGGGAAAGCAGAAAGGTTTCCAGACTTGCAGGCGGCCCCTGGACTTCGATAGCGACGCCTTCGGGAGTATTCTGAACCCAGCCGGACAGCCCGAGTCCGGTCGCCAGCCGGTAGACGAAAGGCCGGAAGCCGAGTCCTTGGACCACTCCGCGGACGCAGATATGCCAGCGCTGGAGTCTGATGGGGGCCGTCCGGGTGCGTTCGGTGTTGGTCTTCTCTGTAGGCTTGCCATTCATGGGCGGTCTGACCAAGGTTATCCCAGCGGGGCCTGAAATCAAACGCGGAGGCGGTGAAAATCGTTAAGAATTTGACAATTACTCCGCAGAGGATATGGTAAGGGGCCTGAATCACGTGACGGAGAGATCGGCCAGGGAACTTCCGGGACCGGTCGTGCGGCGGCTGCCGAAGTACCTGACACTGGTGCAGCACCTGCGCGAAGGCGGTGTGGAATGGGTATCCTCGGCGGATGTGGCGCGGGCGCTGGGTCTGACCGGTTCCACTGTCCGGCAGGATCTCTCCCATTTGAAGGTCTCCGGGCTTTCGCGGCGCGGCTATCGGGTGGCGGAGCTGGAGCGGGTGCTGGCGCGGGTTCTGGGAGCCGACCGCACCTGGAAGGTGGTGATCGTAGGTGCGGGGAACCTGGGGCAGGCCCTTGCGAAGCATGGAGATCTGCAGCGGCATGGATTCGAGATATGCGGGATCTTTGACGTTGACCGCCGAGTGATCGGGCGGAAGGTGGGAGCGCTGAAGGTCATGGCCTTTTCGGAGGTAGACGGGGTAGTCAAAGAGCGCGGTGTGCGGCTGGGGATCATCGCGGTGCCCGCGTGGGCGGCGCAGGAAGTAGCTGACCGGCTGGTGGCGGCGGGGATCAAGGGGGTACTGAATCTGGCCTACGCCAATGTTCTGGTGCGGCCCGGCGTGGCGGTAGTCAACGCCCGCATTCTGGAAAGCCTGCAGGAGCTGGTCTACATGGTACGGCTGGGCGTGGCTGACAGGGGAGAGAGGCGATGATCAAGGTGGTGAAAGCGCGTGACATCATGACGCGTACCGTGATCACGGCCACCGAGGACATGCCGTTGACCGAAGTGATCAGCCTGCTGTTGCGCTGGCATATCAGCGGGCTTCCGGTATTAGACGGTGAAGGCCGGGTGATCGGGATCATCAGCGAGCATGACCTGGTGAATCTGGCCATGGACGGCAATGCGGAAGACACAACCGTGGGTGAAATAATGACCCGGGAGGTCGTCTCGTTTCACCCGGATGATCCGATCGCGGATATCGCGCGGTGCTTCTCGGAGCGGCGGTTGCGGCGGGTGCCGATTGTGGAGGAAGACGGGGAACTGGTGGGGATCATCAGCCGCCGCGACATCCTGCGGGAGCTGCTGCGCCGTTATGGCGTGGCAGCTGAATAATGGCGACCCTTGCAGGGCGTACGATTCCGGTCATCGGCTAACGGAGAACGGGTATGAGTGTGTACAAGCTGAATATGGAACAGCTGCGCAACTGGGTCGGGCGCCTGATCGCCGAGCGTCCGGTCTATGGCGTCCGGCAGAAGGATGAGCGCTTTGTTTTCGGGCGCTTGAAAAAGCCGGAGGAACTGCGCCTCGACTATGACGTAACGATTCTGCCGCCCAAGAAGTACATCCTGCCCACGCGGGAGAATCTTCTGGCGTACCAGCCGGGAGAGCATTACGAGAGCCTCTGGGCGGATGAGCCTTTCGTATTGCTGGGAGTCCACCCCTATGACTTTGTCGCCATCCGCCAGCTTGATCTGCTTTTCGAGCGCGAAAAACCGGATGAGCATTACCTCCGACGTCGCAGAGCGGCCACGATCATTGTGGCGGACGTCGAACGGGCCTCCGACAATGTCTTTGCCGGCTGCGTGGGAACCGCTGTAGTGAAGGATGCCTTCGATGGACTTCTTACGCGGGTGGAAGACGGCTATCTGCTGGAAGTACGCGGCGAAAAGGGTGAATGGCTGGCTTCCCTGCTGGAGTCGCCTTCCCCGGCTAACGCGGCGGAGCTGAGCCGCCGCAACGACGTCTGGGAGAACAATCGCCGCAGGCTTCGCAAACATGAGCTGAAGGTTCCGCCGGAGCAGTTGGGGGATCTGCTGCGGAGGTCCGTGGACCATCCCCTCTGGGAGGAAAAAGCGCGCTTATGCTATTCGTGCGGGTCCTGCAACCTGGTATGTCCCACCTGTTACTGCTTTGACGTGCGGGATGAGAGCGACTGGTCCCTGGATAAGGGGGTGCGGTATCGGGTGTGGGACGGATGTCTGCTGGAAGATTTCGCAATGGTTGCGGGCGGACACAATTTCCGGCCGACAAGAGCGGCGCGGTACCGTCACCGCTACTACCGCAAGGGGCTCTACGTTCCGGAAATGATCGGGGAACTCGCCTGTGTAGGCTGTGGCAGGTGCATCACCGCCTGCACTGCCGGGATCGCCAATCCGGTAGAGGTCTACAATCGGCTTCAGGAGGAACCGCATGAGGACGATGCTGCAGAGTGAGGAGCAGACTCTGGAGGACATCTACCGGCCCCGGCCAGCTACCGTGGTACGCGTTGAAGATATGACGCGTACCGAAAAGCTGTTCGAGTTGGAGCTGGATTCGGGTGAGCCGCTGGGACATATGCCGGGACAATTCGTCGAGGTGTCCCTGGCGGGTATCGGCGAAGCGCCGATCTCAATTTCTTCATCGCCGACACGTGGCAGGCGCTTCGAGCTGGTAGTACGGAGGGTCGGCTCCCTTACCCGAGCGCTGCATCATCTGAAGCCGGGGGACAAGGTGGGCATCCGCGGGCCTTTCGGGACGTGGTTTCCGGTGGATACGGATCTACGTGGCCGGGATGTGATTTTCATCTGCGGCGGGATCGGGCTGGTCCCGGTTCGATCGGCGATACAGTACGTGGTGGACAATCGTACCGATTATGGCCACGTGTTCATATTGTTCGGGGCCCGGACGCCCGCAGATCGTCTGTTCACCGATGAATATGAACAATGGTGTTCACCGGGAGAGGTGACCTTCCTGGAAACCGTGGACAAGCGCGACGCCCGCTGGACCGGTGCAGAGGGGGTGATTACCACACTGATCCCCTGTATCCGCTTCGATCCCGCGCGAACGGTGGCGGTGATCTGTGGCCCGCCGGTGATGTACCGCTTTGTGATTGTGGGGCTGAAGGAGCGCGGCATGGCGGAGGAGAACATATTTGTTTCTCTGGAGCGCCGCATGAAGTGCGGCGTCGGCAAGTGTGGTCACTGCCAGATAAACCACATCTATGTCTGCCAGAAAGGCCCGGTATTCCGGCTGTCGGAGATTACCGATCTGGAGGAGGCGCTGTGATGGGAAAGCCGCGGGTCGCCATATTCGATTTCGCCTGCTGCGAAGGTTGCCAGCTGCAGATCGCCAACCTGGACGAGGATCTGCTCAACCTGATCGAACTGGTCGAGCCGGTGGAGTGGCGCGAAGCCATGTCCGAGAAGGCCGGTCAGATTGACGTGGCCATTGTGGAAGGATCCATAACCCGCGCGGAGGATGAACAGCGGTTGAAGGAAATCCGCCAGAGGGCGGAGATCCTGATGGCGCTGGGCTCCTGCGCCACCCATGGCGGCGTCAACAAGCTGAGGAACCGGGTTCCGCTGGAAGAGGCACAGCGCATCGTCTACGGCGCAAGCGCCGGCATGCCCCACCTGCAGAGTGGGCAGGTGAAAGCGGTTCACGAAGTCGTGCCGGTAGACCTGAAGATCTACGGCTGCCCCATTGAGATCACCGAATTCTCACGGATTATCCGCGAGCTGGCCGCCGGGCGGACGCCGTTTGTTCCCAATTACCCGGTGTGTGTGGAATGCAAGTTGCGCGAGAATGTCTGCCGGTATGAATATAACGAAATCTGCCTCGGTCCGGTGACACGTGCCGGCTGCAACGCCCGCTGTCCAAGCAACGGCATGTGGTGCTTCGGCTGCCGGGGGCCGGTGGATCATCCCAATATCAATGCGGCGTACGACGTGATGGCAAAATACGGAAAAACCGTCGAGGATCTGGTGGGCAAGCTGGAACTTTTCTGTTCCGGGGAGGAGCGGATCCGTGGCTGAGACCGTCAACATACAGGTTGACCACATCACACGCGTGGAAGGGCACGGCAACATTGTTCTGCGGGCCCGGGACGGACACATCGAGAAGCTGGAATGGCAGGTTCCAGAAGCGCCGCGATTTTTCGAAGCTATGGTGAAGGGGCGCTCCTGGCAAGATATTCAGACGGTGGTATCGCGGATCTGCGGGATCTGTTCGGTGAGCCACAGTCTCGCGGCACTCAAGGCGGTTGAGGCGGCCTTCGGAATGGAGATTCCACCCCAGATGCAACGCCTGCGTCTGCTTTGCCATTACGGCGAGCAACTGGAAAGTCACAGCCTTCACCTGGGATACCTGGTGGCCCCCGACCTGCTGGGACAGAAATCGGTGCTTCCGCTGATCGAATCACATCCGGATCTGGTACGGGCGGTGATGAAGGCACATTCCACGGGCAACCGCTGGATGGAGGTTATCGGCGGCCGGATGACGCATCCGGTGCGCCTGAAAGTGGGCGGATTCACCAAGCTGCCGACCGAAGAGGAGCTGGTTTCCCTGCGGACACTTCTGGAGGAATGTCTGCCGGCGCTGGAAGTGATGGCGGATGCTCTGCATGATCTCGCTGATCGGCTGCCCGATTTCCGTCGGGAGACCGAGTACGTCGCACTGGTCCGTCCCGGAGAATACACGTTCTACGAGGGACATATCGGCAGCACGGATACAGAAGAAACGGTACCGCCGGCGCAGTTCGAGAAAGTGGCCAACGAGTATGTCTCCCCGCAATCTACTGCCAAATGGGCGCGCTGGCATCGGGAGTCTTACATGGTGGGAGCCTTGGCCCGCTTCAATCTCAACGGAGAATACCTGTTGCCGCGGGCAGCCGCCACTGCCAGCAAGCTCGGGCTGGAGAAAGGAAACTGCAACCCCTATTGGAATAATATTGCCCAGATGGTTGAATGCGTGCAGGTAGTAGAGGACGGAATCCGCCTGATTGACGCGCTGTTGGAGGAGGGGCTGGACGAGCAGTCCCGGACGGTACCGGTTACTCCGCGTGACGGGGAGGGCGCCGCGGCCGTCGAAGCGCCGCGGGGTATTCTGTTTCACCGCTACCGCTTTGACAGCCGGGGTTTCTGCATCGGGGCGAATATGTGCATCCCCACCAACCAGAATCACGCGAACATTCAGAAGGATTTCGAGAAACTGGTGCCGGAAATCCTGGATCGTGATCAGGAAGAGATACGGCTGATGCTGGAAATGCTGGTCAGGGCGTACGATCCGTGTATTTCGTGTTCGACTCATTACCTGGATGTTACCTTCGTGTAACCGGAAGGATTCCGGCAACGTATGACACCAGCCGATAAGACAGGTGAGGATACCGGGAAACCGGGACGCCCAGTGGTGGTAGGTGTAGGGAATCTGCTCATGGGCGACGAGGGGGTCGGGGTGCGTCTGGCGCAACTGCTGCAGGGGTATGAGTCGCTGCCGGCAGACGTTTACGAACTGGGTACCGGAGTTTCCGGGCTGATGAGCATTCTGCCGAACCGCAGATTGGCCTTGATTCTGGACTGCGCGTACATGGGCGAACCTCCGGGCAGCTTGGTATGGTTCACGCCTAAGCAGGTTCGGGATCGTAAAGAACAGTTGCGCTGGTCACTGCATCACGGCAGCATCCTGGAATCGCTGGAGCTCATTCAGCGGCTGGGATGCGCGCCACGCCGCCTGCTGATCGGGGGGATCCAGCCGTTGAATGTGAAGCCCGGGCTGGGCCTGTCGCCCCTTCTGGAAAGGAAATTGGAAGAATACGCCCGGCTGGTGGTGGAAAAGCTGGCCAGCGAGGAGGGGAGCAGGTGACACGGGAGCGGGAAATAAAGGTACTCAAAGGGTTGAAAGGCGAAAACGAGAAGTGGACCGCAGCGACGCGCGAGTTGCTGCGACAAAACAACGTTACCATGATCAATCTGATCGGCGGACCGGGGTGCGGGAAGACGGCCCTGCTTTGCCGGCTGGTGGAGTACCTGGGCGGTTCGTCGCGTGTTGCGGTGCTGGAAGGTGACGTGGAGACAACCTATGACGCCCGGCGGATCGCGGAAACCGGGATTCCGGTAAGGCAACTGCTGACCGGCGGCGCGTGCCACTTGGAAGCCCGTCTGGTTCACGCCGGCCTGCAGGAGCTGCCACTGGCCGAGTTGGATTTCGTTTTCGTGGAAAACGTAGGCAATCTGGTCTGCCCGGCGGAATTCGATATCGGCGAAAGGGCAAAGGTAGCGGTAATTTCTGTCACCGAGGGCGAGGACAAACCGGAGAAGTATCCACTCGTATTCCAGCTGGCGGGCGCGGTGATCCTCACCAAGGCCGACCTTTTGCCTCACGTGCCTTTCGATACGCTTTCGCTCGAGAAGCATCTGCGAAAGGTGAATCCGTCTGTCCCGCTGCTGATCACCTCAGCACTTACCGGCGAGGGGATCAGGGAGGCCGCGGACTGCTTCCGGGGGTGGCGGACCTGAGCTCGTGGGGGTTGCCTGGTGGCATCAGGCTGGTATTATGCCACGGGAGGCCGGCTGCGATGAAGAAGACGACGGTTGACCTTCGGGAGTCACCGGAGGAAAGGCGCCAGCGGGCCCAACGGATTTTCCGCAAGCTCAAGCGTGCCTATCCGGATGCCCGCTGTGAATTGAATTTCAGTAATCCACTGGAGCTGATAATTGCGGCCATTCTGTCGGCCCAGTCTACCGACCGGCGGGTCAACATGGTCACCCCCGCGCTTTTCAGCAAATACCGGACCGCCGCCGATTGGGCGCAGGTTCCCCAGGAGAAACTGGAAAAGGAAATCAAATCCACCGGTTTTTTCCGCAACAAGGCGCGGGCCATCCGTACTCTGACCCGCGAGTTGGTCGAGAAATACGGAGGCCGGGTACCGGAAGATTTCGAGGCGCTGGTGGCACTGCCCGGTGTGGGCCGCAAGACGGCGAATCTGGTGATGGTGAGTGCCTTCGGTAAACCGGGCATTATCGTGGACACTCACTGCAGCCGCGTAGCACAGCGACTGGCCTTTACCCGGAACACAGATCCCGAGAAGATCGAACAGGACTTGGGTGCACTGATCCCGAGAAAGGATTGGGGTCGGTTTTCCCACTGTATGGTGTTTCACGGCCGATACTGCTGCAAGGCCCGCAGGCCGGAATGTGATCGCTGTCCGGTGGCCGATGACTGTCCTTCACGAACCGCATGAGACAAGCTCCGGACGGCGGATGCAGAGATACAGGTGATTGCTCCCGGACCAGTTGAAGGATTTGACTTGCGCAAACTGCTGCAGACCGTCTTCGAACCGCAGCCCGGCGAGAAGGCTCTGGTCATCTGTGATGTACCGCATGGGAACATCGGAGACAACCCGACATGGGCCGAACGCCGGCGCATGGCTGAAGAGTGGCTTGCGGGGTTCGAGGAGATCGGTGTGCCGACTTTTCCCCTGCTGGAGTATCCGGCCACCGGCAGCCATAACGCTGATTTGCCGCAGGAAGGATACTCGGGCGGCCGTCCGGTCAGCTTGGCGGACTTTGTGCGAAAGGCCAATCTGGTGATCGCCATGACCGAGTTTTCCGCCACCGCTCCCCTCAGCCGCCTGGTTCGGCCTGGGGTGGGCGGGCTGCGCGTGGCCAGCATGCCCGGTGTGAGCCGGGAGATGGAGCAGACGGCTTTGGCGGCCGACTACCGGGTGGTAGCGGAAAGGGCATGGAAGCTGCGGGACCTTCTGAATGAAGCCGAAACGGCGGAAGTCGTTTTCGATACCGGTGATCAGGTGATTTTCGACCTGCGCTTTCGAAAAGCACGTGCCGACGACGGTTTGTGCACCCCCGAAAAGGAGTTTCCCATCATAAATCTGCCGTCCGGCGAGGCCTATAAAGTCCCTTACGAAGGCGAAAAAGGGGAACCGAGTAGGACTTCGGGCACGCTACCGATGGTCCGTGCGGGGACGCTGCTCAGACTGAGAGTAAAGGAGAACCGGATCAGCGACATCGAAGGCAGCGGCCCGGTAGCTGAAAGTATGCGGGCCTATTTTGACGTTGATCCGGCCCGCCGGAATATCGCCGAGTTCGGGCTGGGATGCAATCCGTGGGCACGCGTGCGGGGGAACGTGCTTGAGGATGAGAAGGCGGGATTTCACTGGGCATACGGGCGTAGTGATCACCTCGGGGGGACCGTGGGCCCGGCGACTTTTCTCCAGCCGGAATACGTGGTCCACCGTGACGAGGTATACGCAGAGGGTACCCCGATCGGCATACGCCGGATAACGCTGTTCAGCAGGGAGGGCGAACCGGTCCCCCTCATGTTGGACAATCGTTACGTTGTGTTTTCCTAGCCTGATCTGTTCATCAATCTGGCAGGTTGATGAACAGCTTTTTCTGGCGCACCATAGTTTCGTTACGGTGGAGCCGCGACAAGCATCGCATGACCAGGTTGTCATGTGATACATGACTCACGTAGCGCTCCTGAAAGGGTGAATTCTTGGCCTTTGCGGATAATTCAGGCCGGTTCCGCCGGGGGATGAGGACGGATCAGCGTGTGAGCGGGCGTACCGAAAACTTGCCGGTAGTTACGGTCATCGGCGGCGGGCTGGCGGGCTGCGAAGCAGCCTGGCAGGCTGCCAGGCTGGGAGCCGCGGTACGGCTCTTTGAAATGCGTCCGCTGGTCATGACTCCGGCACATCGGACGGATCTGCTGGCTGAGCTGGTGTGCTCCAATTCGCTCGGTTCGGCCTCGGTAGACCGGGCCGCCGGGATGCTCCTGGAGGAACTGCGGCTTGCCGGTTCCCTGCTCCGGCGGGTGGCCGAGGCGCACCGGGTTCCGGCCGGTCAGGCTCTGGCGGTGGATCGGTACGGGTTCGCCCGAGAGGTCACCCGTACGCTATACAGTCATCCGGCAGTGAAAGTAGTGCGTCGGGAAATACAATCCATTCCCGATGACGGTCCCGTGATAGTAGCCGCTGGCCCACTGGCTTCTCCTGCGCTTTGCCAGGCTCTGTCCCACCTTACCGGTGAGGAAAATCTCTTTTTCTTCGATGCTATTGCGCCCATGGTCACGGCTGAATCCGTGGATCGTTCTCTTGCCTTCTCCGCTTCACGCTACGGTCACGGGGAAGACGATTATCTCAACTGCCCCCTTACCGAAGAGGAATACCGCATTTTTGTACGGGAACTGAGAGCGGCACGTCGTGCGCCGCTCAGAGGATTCGAAGCGGAACTTGACACCGGCGTCAGGGCGGGGCGGGGGCCGTTTTTCGAGCGCTGTCTGCCGGTGGAGATCCTGGCTGCCCGGGGAGATCTTACCTTGGCGCACGGTCCGATGCGTCCGACGGGGCTGGTGGATCCCCGTACGGGGAAGCGTCCCTTCGCCGTACTGCAACTGCGGCGGGATGACGTTGCCGGACAGCTTTACAATCTGGTGGGGATGCAGACCAACCTGCTCTACACAGAACAGGAACGTGTATTCCGGTTGATTCCGGCGTTGCATCAGGCTGAATTCGCCCGTTACGGCCAGATGCATCGCAATACCTTTCTATGTTCACCGAAGGTGATCAACGCTGCGCTTCAGAGCCGCTTGCGGGATGACCTCTTCTTCGCCGGACAGCTCACCGGTATCGAGGGCTATGCAGGAAATATTGCCTCCGGCTGGCTGGCGGGAGTCAACGCGGCCCGTCTGGCGAGCGGACAGTCACCCGTGATTCCTCCTCCGGAAACCATGATGGGAGCACTATGTAGATACGTCTCAGCGGCAGATCCATCCGCCTTTCAGCCCATGAAGGCCAATTTCGGTCTGTTGGTTGCGGCTGAGTCCTGTACATTGCGGGGACGGGAGCGGCACCGGTGGCTGGCCGCGCGCGGGCTGACCCGGATGCAGGAATTCCTGCGCGAAATCGGCCTGAGTGCGGTCACCGAGGTGCCCGATGTCCGGTGCGATTGATCTGAATTCGCGTTGTGGAAAGGAGTCGCCCATGGGATTTGTCACAGCGCTGCTGATATTCATCGTGCTGCCGCCGCTGGAGCTGGCGTTGCTTATCGAGGTTGGGAAGATGGTTGGCACGGTGCCAACCGTGGCATTGGTGATCCTTACAGGAGTGGCAGGGGTCTCACTTGCCCGCTGGCAGGGACTGGGGCTGATGGCGGCAGCCCTGAAGGACCTTGAAGCCGGTCGCCTGCCGGCACCGCATCTGTTTCACGGCGTCTGTGTCCTGCTGGCGGCAGCTCTGCTACTGACGCCGGGGTTCATCACCGATACTGCAGGGTTCCTTCTTCTGGCGCCACCCGTTCGCCGGGCATTGATAGCTTTCCTGCGCAGACACCTGCAACGGAGAATCTCCCGCTCGATAATTGACGTCCAGATTGATGAGTGGTAAAGGGGCCGGGTTACCGCAGATATGCGGAGGCTGCGGCGTGGAGAAAGATCGGCAGCGGATATGGCGGAAAGGAGGGCGGCATGGCGCGTGTCTATAATTTCAATCCCGGGCCCGCGACTCTCCCGGTCGAGGTGCTGCGGCAGGTTCAGGAAGAGCTGCTCGACTATCATGGCTCCGGCATGTCCATTATGGAATCCAGCCATCGGGGGCCCGAATACAATGCAGTTCACGAGGAAGCCGTCGCCAATATCCGCAAGCTGCTGAACATACCTGAGGAATATGCGGTGCTTTTCATGACCGGAGGGGCGAGTGTCCAGTTTGCGCTGGTACCCATGAATCTCGCTGGGAAGGGAGCAGCGGCCGATTATGTCAACAGCGGCTACTGGGCTGAAAAGGCGATCAAGGAGGCGCGCTTGCAGTGCACGGTGAACGTAATCGCCGACACAGCGGGCTCTTCTCCGGCCCGGCTGCCCGACCCGGAGAGCATCCAGGGCACGCCGGGCGCGGCCTACCTGCATATTACTTCCAATGAGACCATCGCGGGCACGCAATGGAAAGCGTTCCCCCGGGTGGAGACGCCTCTGGTAGCGGACATGTCGTCGGACATCTTGTCCCGTCCTCTGGATGTTTCCCGGTTCGGGATCATTTATGCAGGAGCCCAGAAGAACCTCGGACCGGCGGGGGTGACCGTGGTAATCATCCGCAAAGATCTTGCCGAGCGCGTCAGCGAAGATGTCCCCATCATCTTCCGCTATCGCACGCATATAGAAAAGAATTCGCTCTATAACACGCCTCCCTGTTTCAACATTTATGTAGTGATGCTGGTGACCCGCTGGCTGTTGAGCCAAGGCGGATTGGGAGCGATCGCGCAGCGGAATGAACGCAAGGCCCGTCTGCTTTACGAGGTGATTGACGGGTCTGAATTCTACCGGGGAACGGCGGATCCGGCGTACCGTTCGGTGATGAATGTGACCTTCCGCCTGCCCAGCGAGGAGCTGGAGAAACTGTTCGTCCGCGAAGCCGCCGAGCAAGGGATGAAGGGCCTGAAGGGGCACCGCAGTGTGGGAGGCATCCGGGCCTCGATCTATAATGCCTTTCCGATTGAAGGTGTAGAAACGCTGGCAGCTTTCATGCGCGAGTTCGAATCGCGTCATGGATAACCCGAGCCGTTTGTAAGGATCGCAGTCCCGGCACTACGGGCATCCGCTCTGGCAGGCAACACATGCTCTGGCACCAGCCAACTCCGGCCGAAGAGCGCCGTCATTACCTTCGACCCTGACCGAGATGAGCGGCTTGCTCTCCGGAAAAAGCCGCTGGCCTCAAGGAAGCTGCTCTACAGTCTTCAGTACCGATGGCTTGAGCAGCCGGTAGTAAGCTCGCAGTCCACGCCGCTTACTCTGAACCAGGCCGGCATCCCGCAGAACCGCGAGCTGCTTGGCGACATTGAAATAATCTTCTCCGATCGCCTGCGCCAGATCGCGCGGATTCTTCTGACCGGAGGAGAGCTCGTAGAGAATCGCCAAGCGGACGGGATTGGCCAGCGCCTTGAGCGTGGTCAGTTTCTTGCCCACTTTCTTTTTGACTGTCTTTTTCATGGCACCTGCCTCTCTACTGGGGCAGGTTATTAGCACTGCCTCGCCGGGTCAAGCAAGCATTTTTCCAGTGCGTGGTCGGCGTTTTTTTCAATTGCATGGAATGCAGGGTATCTGGTAGCTCTTTATTACGCTGGGCGTTAAATCGGACAAGGAGGCACTGATGTTGGAGCGGTTATTTCATCTTCAGGATAACAACACCCGAGTAAGTACGGAGCTGGTGGCGGGTCTGATTACGTTTCTCACCATGGCGTATATTATTTTTGTCAACCCGGCGATCCTGTCGGGGGTCATGTTTGGACAGGACACCGGCATGAGTTTCGATGCCGTCACCGCCGCCACCTGTATCGCTGCGGCCGTGGCCACCTTGGTTATGGGATTGTATGCGAACTACCCCATCGCTCAGGCGCCGGGTATGGGAGAGAATTTCTTTTTTGCCCTGACCGTAATACCCGCGGCAGCCGCAGCGGGATTCGCGGATCCCTGGAAGGTGGCCCTCGGGGTGGTGTTCGTTTCGGGTATTCTTTTCCTCCTTCTTTCGCTTGCCGGAGTGCGGCGTGCCATAGTGGATGCGGTCAGCCCCAGCTTGAAGAGCGGAATGAGCGTCGGGATCGGGCTTTTCATAGCCTTTATCGGGCTCCGGAACGCGGGAGTAATCCTGGCTGATCCGGGTACGGCGGTGAAACTGAACACGCATTTCACTTCTCCCGACCTGATTGTTTTTGCCGTGGGGCTGTGCGGGACCGCGATACTTCATGCCCGCCGGGTGAAGGGATCCATATTGTGGGGCATCTTCCTGGCAACGCTCACTGCCTTGGCTCTGAAGTTGCTTATGCCCCACCTGCCCTCCGGATGGAGCAGCAGTCAGGTTGTGCAAGGCAGCATGCTGGTTTCCCGTTTTGAGCCTGCCAAGGGCGTGTTCTCGGCACCCGCCTCGCCGGGGCCCACCGCCTTCAAGATGAATCTCAAGGCAGCGCTCAGTCTGGCGATGGTTCCGTACATCCTGATCTTCCTTTTCATGGATGTTTTTGACACGATCGGCACCCTTATCGGTGTCTCTCAACAGGCGGGTCTGCTTAAGGGCAATGAGCTGCCCCGCGCGCAGCGAGCCCTGCTGTCGGACGCTGTGGGGACCGTGGTGGGGGCCTGCCTGGGGACCAGTACCGTAACCAGTTACATTGAGAGTGCCGCCGGGGTGGAGCACGGCGGGCGAACCGGTCTTACCGCAGTGACCGCGGCGGGGCTTTTTGTGCTGGCACTCTTCTTCCTGCCGGTGATCCACATGGTAGCCAGTTATCCCCCGATCACTGCGCCGGCCCTGGTGGTGGTTGGTTCTATGATGGCGCGCAATGTCGCGCGGATTGCGTGGGACGATTATACTGAGGCCATTCCGTCTTTTCTGGTCATGATCGGCATACCCCTGACATATTCCATCGCGGACGGAATAGCCTTGGGGTTCATCAGCCAGCCGGTTATCAAACTCTTCAGCGGCCGCGGGCGGGATCTGAACTGGGTGATGTACGCCATCGGGCTGATATTGCTGGCGTACTTTGTTTTCCTCCGGGCAACCATCTGAATTCCCGGCGGTTCGGAAAGTAATAAAGCACGGTTCTATAGGGGCTCCGGTTTCAGGAAGTCGGACGACAAACCGGATTACCTGACTGAATTGTGTACCCAATGGACGCGGTGTCAGGCCCTTGGTGCGCGATGAAGACAACCGGCCGAGCAAAAATCAGCCTGATGTGTCTGGCGCTGATATTATCGGCGGCGGGCTGCAGCCGGCCGGGCCCCGATCCTGAGCAGCTGTTGCGGAGTCTGCGGCCCCAGGGGTTTGTGTCCGATTATGCAGGGGTTCTGCCCGCCGGGACCCGGAGGGACCTCGAGAACCGGCTGAGGGACCTGGAAAGGGCCACGGCAGCGGAAATTGCCGTAGTGGTTCTGCCTTCTATTGGCGGAGCAGACATCAACGATTTCGCCAGCCGCCTTTTCGAGCGCTGGGGCATAGGAAAAAAGAGCCACGACAACGGCGTACTTTTCCTGGTAGCCCTCAAGGAAAGGAAGGTCCGGATCGAAGTGGGATACGGCCTGGAGCCGCTGATAACCGACGCAACCGCCGGTCAGATTCTGGATAAGTACGTGGTGCCCCGTTTCCGACAGGGAGACCTCGCGGGCGGAATCGTGAACGGGACCTTGGCGCTGGCGAAGCTCATCGGCGGATCAACGGCCGGGGCAGAATCATCCGGGGTACACAATCGGGACAGGGGGCCGGATGTGGTGGGACTGGTCTGGATGCTCCTGATCATGGTGCTTGCGATCGGGCTGCTGATCCGGCATCCCATCCTGGGATATTTCCTGCTCAGCGGGATCGGCGGTCCGGGGGGATTCGGAGGAGGCTTCGGCGGCTTCGGCGGAGGTGCTTCGGGTGGGGGCGGTGCCGGCCGCGGGTGGTAGGAAAGCCCCTTCCGGAGTGGCGGTGCGCACGGAAAACTTACGAAAAGACATGCGGGAGGTGAAAGAAATGAAGCTGGGTACTTTTGCAGACCGGCTGCAACGGGATATTCCCGGACTGCGTTCCGTGGTCCTTTACGGATCGGCGGCTGCCGGGGATCATACCGGAAGAGGATCAGACTATAATCTCCTGCTGGTTGTAGAGCGGCTGGATATGGAGCTGCTGGACCGGTTGAGCCGGTGCGTGCGCCGCTGGATGGCGCGTGGCAATCCCCCACCGGTGGTGTTCACGATAGAACGACTGGAAAAGTCGGTGGATGTGTTCCCTATCGAAATCGCCGACATGAAACAGGCCCGCCGGGTCCTTTGGGGAGAAGACGTCCTGGAACGTCTGCATATAAGTCTCGCCGACCTGCGGTCGCAATTGGAGCGGGAGCTGAAACAGAAAATTATCGCGCTGCGGCAGGGGTACCTGGCGGCTGCGGGTCACAAACGCTTAGTGCGGCGCCTGATGATGGCATCTTTTTCCTCTGTACTGACATTAGTGCGTTCAACGTTACGCCTTCACCAGAAGGAAATACCCTTGCGGAAGATGGATGCCGCCCGCATGCTGCGCGAGCACGTGGAATTTGATCTGGAGGTGCTGGAAACGCTCTATGCGATAAAATGCCGGCAGGCTACGTGGCGCGGTCGCGATTGCCGTGATCTTTTCCGGCGTTATCTTCTGGCGGTGGAAACGATAGCCGATCACGTGGATCGGTGGATCCGCAAGGAAAAGGAGGAATGAGCCGTGAACCGGGCAGTTATTATTGTAATAGCAGCGGTGGCGCTGGCGGGAGTACTGGTCATCGGAGGCTACAATCGCCTGGTAAGCCTGGATGAGAATGTGTCAACGACCTGGGCCCAGGTGGAAAACGTTCTGCAGCGCAGATACGACCTGATACCAAATCTTGTGAATACGGTGAAAGGCTACGCCTCACATGAGAAGGAGCTTCTCGAGGAAATCACCAGATTGCGCAGCCGCTGGAGTGAAGCGGCAAGCGCCTCGGAGAAATTAACCGCGGCCGATGCCCTGGAGGGTGCTTTGGCCCGGCTGATGGTAGTTGTCGAAAACTATCCCGATCTCAAGGCAAGCCGTAATTTCCTGGCCCTGCAGGACGAGCTGGCTGGAACTGAAAACCGGATCGCTGTCGAACGCCGTCGCTACAACGAGGCGGTGAGGGCGTATAATACGGCGGTCCGGCGCTTTCCTCTCAATCTTCTCGCCGGGATGCTCGGCTTCGACCGTTCCAAGCCGTACTTCAAGGCGGCCGAAGCGGCGAAAGCGGCCCCGCGGGTTGAATTCTGAGCAGACCCGGGAATTGCAGCCGGGCGGTTGTCCGGGCGGAGATCCGGATCATCCCCGAACGAGCGGCGCGAGCAGTCCGCTGCCGCGGGGCGGACGGATATGCGCGCGCTTGCCTTGCTGAGCATGTCCGTCCCATAATGCCAGCCTGTGCATGCGAATGACAGGCCGCAGGAAGCGGATGCCCGGCTCCTCCTGAATATCGCCAGGGGGTTTCTATGTTTTTTCTGGTCGGTACCGCTCTATCTGTTGACTCTGCTGCGTGGCAGCCAGTTGAAACTGGTTATCTTTGAGCGGCTGGCGGTTCCGCTTCTGGTGGTACCGGGTATCCTGGCATTAAGCGGTTCTCTGCTTCTGAGGCGGACCCGGCGGCTGAGTGTCGAGTGGGCACACGGGACGGATAACCTGTTGCGCGCGGTGCTGGCCGCGATGTATTTCAGCCTGCCCGCCGGCTGGTGGTTGGCCCTTCAGCGCAGTGACTATCTCTTTCTCAACTTTCTTCTCCTTATTCTGTGCCTGTTGTGGATGCTGCAGGCGGTCGGATTTCTGGGCGGAGAGCTGGGGCGCATCCTCGGCCGTCGCACGCTGGCAGTGGAGGCTGAAGTGGGCGAGTGGGGGGTCATTATCCTGCAGCTACTGCCGTATCTGGCCATGTTCACTATTGCGATTTATCATGCGTTTCAAAGTCATTTGCCGCTGCCGATAGGGATGCAGAAGGAAGTGCTGCGTCTGCCGGTGTGGTTACGCGCCGCTGCGTTGCTGCCCTGTGCCGTCATAATGAGTGTCTGCTGGCGATGCCGCTCGCTCTGTATTGAGGGGATCATCCGGAACCGGCGCCTACCGGTCGGCGGAAGTGGATGAGTTTTTGGCCGATATCCTGCATCCGAGGGCAGCCGCAATTTCCTGTGCAATAGCCGGGAGTTCA
>Ga0164318_10000673_pt1 | contig 27425 bp, 20 predicted proteins | sample GuaBasSedimGuay9_FD_113734 | JGI IMG/M metagenome (GOLD analysis project Ga0164318, IMG submission 113734) | Subseafloor sediment microbial communities from Guaymas Basin, Gulf of California, Mexico - Guay9, Core 4571-4, 0-3 cm | ecosystem: Environmental > Aquatic > Marine > Hydrothermal vents...
CTACCCCCTACTCCTACTCCCACCCCTACTTCCCCAGCTCTGCCGCCCACGCCCACGCGAAACGCCCACTCAAAAAGAGTGATGAGTGACAAAAGACAGAGAATGGCCATCTCTTTGATTTTTCTTACCCCCTACTTCTACCCCTACTCCAACTCGCCCCAAAAGGGACGGTGCCCAGCTTTCCATCGGAAAGAAAGGAGACAGGCAAATTATGACTGTCTACTCATCAACCATTTAGTCGCGGCGTCCCAAAATGCTCAAAATCCGAATGAACAGGTTAATAATATCCATATACAATGCGGCTGCGCTGTCCACTGCATTGTCCAGCGTTTTGGGGATTTGGTTGGCACGCCCCCAGTCGTATCCGATGTACCCGCAGAAAATGACGGCGACTGCCCAATCAAGCCAGTTCTGGTGAATGTGCATAAAGAAAACCTGGACCGCCTCAATGATGATGACGATTATCAGAGCTACGGTCAAAGCACCAATAATTTTCTGAAAGAAACTCGGAAACAGTACCCCCAGAATCATCATACCTACCGTTACAAATGCCGTCACACGTATGGCTTCCCCGACAACAGATGGGTTGTAGAGCGAAACTATCATGTTTACGACCAGGCCGAACGGCACGACCACAAAATTATACCCGATGAAACTGATGAAGGGATTGTCGGATTTGTTGAATAGCATAACGCCCAGAAAACAGCATCCAAAGTAGCCGAGAAAGAATACCCAAGTGTTGATGCTTCTGAGCCACGCTGGATTCACATTCTTTACCAACCACCAATTGACAAGAAATCCCCAGCATAGAACAACGCCAATTGCCAGGTTGTAGAGTCCATCACTCAATAAGGCACCACTTCCACTTACCCGTTTGAACACATTCGTTTCCAGCATAAATCCTATACCTCCTTAAGACCACTTTGGGGTTAACCTGTCCATTACACGTTTGATTATATCTTCCAGAAAAGATGTAAACAAGGCGTGTATAAATTGGCTCTCTCTTTTTCCCCATCTTCCCTTAACTTTCCCGTACTTTTTCCGTACAATGAACTCATATGGAAAATTTGCGAGGTGGAGGGCTCATGAAGAAATCAGTTCTGTTTTTTGTCTTTGCGATTGTGGTGCTGTGTGTAGCACGGCCGGCTGTTGCGACAAATGCACCGCTCTGGATGCGATACCCGGCAATATCACCGGATGGTACGGCGATTGTGTTCAGTTTCCGTGGAAATCTGTATCGCGTGAACACGAAGGGCGGCGCTGCCGTTCCGTTGACACTGGGTGCCAGCCACGATTTCATGCCGGTCTGGTCCCCTGACGGAAAAACGATTGCCTTTGCTTCAGACCGGCACGGCAACTACGATGTCTTTATAATGCCCTCCGATGGCGGTCCGGCCTCCCGGTTGACGTATCATTCTGCCGCGGATTTTCCATCAGATTTTACACCGGACGGGAAAGCTGTTATTTTCAGTTCTTCCAGAGTGGATGCCCCGGATTCCCGCCTGTTCCCCACATCCCGGCTGCCGGAACTGTACCGGGTTTCCGTTACCGGCGGTACGCCGAAGCAGCTTCTCACAATCCCGGCGGAGAAGACCCGATTTTTTCGGGATGGAAACCGCATTATTTACCAGGACAAGACCGGGATTGAGGACCAGTGGCGCAAGCATCATATTTCCTCCGTGGCCCACGATCTCTGGGTCGCAGACCTTTCAAAGAACGCCTTCAGGCGCCTCACGACTTTTCCGGGAGAAGATCGGAATCCGATGCTCTCGAAAGATGAGAAAATTGTCTATTTCCTCAGCGAACGGAGCGGAACGTTCAATGTGTATCGCATGCCGCTTGATGCCTCAGCCAAACCGGTGCAGTTGACGAAATTTACCGGAGACCCGGTTCGTTTCTTAACAAAGGCAGACTCCGGAACTCTCTGTTTCGGATTTAAGGGCGAAATTTACACGATGCGCCCCGGACAGCGGGCGAAAAAAGTGACCATAAGGATTCAGGAGGACCCGGCAGGGACCGGCGATGACCTGCTAAACGTGGGAAGGGCGACAGATTTCGCCGTTTCTCCCAGCGGCAAGGAAATTGCCATTGTGTTCAGAGGGGATGTGTTTGCCGTGTCGGTGGAGAGCGGCAGTACCCGCCAGCTAACAAGGACAGCGGGGGCCGAGCGGGATGTCACGTTCAGCCCGGACGGCAAAGCGATTCTGTATGCATCGGAACGAAAGGGAAGCGTTAACATCTATCAGAGTAAACTGGATCAGCCGGATGAAAAGTACTTTTTCAACGCCACGCTCTTTGACGAGAGTCCGGTCCTGGAAACAACAAAAGATAGTTACATGCCCCGCTTTTCCCCTGACGGAAAGGAAGTGGCATTTATTGAGGCAAAAACCACATTGAAGGTGCTGAATCTCGCTTCCGGGAAGGTACGAACGGTTCTTCCGGGGCGATACAATTTCTCCTACACCGATGGAGACCAGTGGTATGACTGGTCCCCGGACGGGAAATGGCTCCTTGTCCAGTACCAGAATGATACTTATTTCAGCACCGAGATGGGACTGGTTCCCGCCGACGGGAGCAAGGCACCTGTTAACCTGACCAATAGCGGCTTTGAAGACATGCAACCGATATGGATGGCGAAAGGCAGCATGATGCTCTGGTTTTCCAACCGGGACGGCCTTCATTCTCTGGCCAGCACCGGCAGCAGTCAACTTGATGTCTACGCGCTTTTTGCTACAAAAAAGGCCTATGACCGGTTCAAGTTAAGCAAGGAAGAGTTTGAGCTGGTGAAGGAAGCGGAAAAAGAAGCAGAAAAGACAAAAAAATCGGAAAAAAAGAAAAAAGGCGACAAAAATGAAGCAAAAAAGAAGGAAAAGAAGGAAATTAAGCCGATTTCTATTGATTTCAACGGATTAACAGAACGGAAGGTACGTCTGACGGAACAATCCGCATTTCTCTCCGGTGCAGTGGTGACACCGGATGCCGCAAAACTGATTTTTATGGCAAAGTACGAGAAAAAATATAATCTCTACGTAACCAATCTCCGGGAGCACAAGACAAAGGTATTGGCGCAACTCGGAAGCCTTACCGGTGGCGACCTGAGACTGGGGCCCAAGGGAAAGTATGTATTTGTCCTTGCTTCTGGCCGGGTTACCCGGGTGGATGTCAACTCCGGGAAAACCAAGGGGATTTCACCGAGGGGTGAAATGATACTGAACCGGCAGGCAGAACGGACAGCCATGTTTGACCACGTGTGGCGGGAAATCCAGAAACGTCTGTATCGGGACGCACCCCTTAAAAACAAACGTTGGACAGCTCTCGGGAAAGAGTATCGGGCTTATCTCCCCTACATCAATAACAATCACGATTTTGCCGAGCTCCTCAGTGAGCTCCTCGGGGAACTGAATGCCTCCCACACCGGTTGCCGGTTTTATTCCATGGACCCCAAAGGGGACCGCACCGCGTCCCTGGGGCTTTTGTTTGACACAAAATGGACGGGAAAAGGGATGAAGGTAACGGAAATTCTTGAAAAAGGCCCCTTTGACCGGGCAGACACAAAGATTTCCCCGGGCGTTGTGATTGAAAAAATAAACGGTGTGCTGCTGACTCCCGCCATCAATGTAAACCGCCTCTTGAACCGGAAAGCAGGGCAGAAGGTGCTGTTGTCCCTTTATGACCCGGCAGGGAAGAAACGCTGGAATGAAACGGTTAAACCGGAGTCCACCTACCGGGAATCAGGCCAGCTTTACCGGCGCTGGGTGAAACGGAACCGGCAGGAAGTGGACCGCCTCTCCAAGGGTCGCCTTGGCTATGTACACATCCGCAGTATGAGCGACAGCAGTTACCGTGAATTGTACAGTGAAGCACTGGGACGAATGGCGGACAAAGAAGCCCTGGTGGTGGACACCCGTTTCAACGGGGGCGGTAACCTGGTGGATGATCTGGTTACATTCCTCAACGGGAAAAAGTACATGAGCTTCAAACCGCCCCGTCAGGGGATTGTGGGGCAGGAATCCCACGACAAATGGACCAAACCGTCTATTGTCATTGCCTCCGAGGGCAACTATTCCGATGCGCACTGTTTTCCATGGGCCTATCACACCCTGAAACTGGGGAAAATTGTCGGGATGCCGGTGGCCGGCACCTGCACCTTTGTCTGGTGGGAGCGGCTGCAGGACTCATCGTTGGTGTACGGAATTCCCAACATGGCAGTGGAGAGCAACAGCGGCACAACATTGGAAGGCACCCAGCTGGAGCCGGATATCCGGGTGATGAACGAGCCGGCCATCGTCAGCACCGACCGGGATCAACAACTGGAAACCGCTGTGGAGGTGATGCTCTCGGAGTTAGATGGGAAGAAGTGAAGGGTGATGGGTAAATCAAAAGACAGGGAATATCAACTCCCTGATTTTTCTTACTCCTACTCGAAGAGAAAAGGTCAGTTAAGCGAAGACAAGGTTAAGTAAAGAAAAGGCAGGGGATTGACATTCCCTGCCTTTGTTCATTCCGCACTATTCACTATCCACGCGGATCATCGATCCGCTTCCAATTTCCTGCCTTTTTTCTGACTCGAACTCGCACTCACACTTTCACTCGCACTCAAGCTCTTTTGCCCCGAAGGTTCAAAGGAGCTTGTACAGCGTAACGGCAACGGACGTGGAGAGATTCAGGGAATTGACATGGCCCCGCATGGGAATGGTGACCACGTAATGGCTTTTTCGTAAGAGCGCTCGAGAGATACCTTCTCCCTCGCTTCCGAAGATGAACAGGTTACGGAAAGACAAATGCTTTCCGGAATCTGCCAGCGAAATGGCTTCCACCCCGTTTTCCACCGAAAAAATCCTGAAATCGGCTTTCAGCAACTGTTCAGTGAACCCGGCGAGGGATTGGGAACGGACAATGGGAACATGGGCGGCTGCGCCGGCAGAGGTTTTGAACGCGGTTGGCGTTACACCTGTTCCGAATCTTTCACCAATGATAACAGCATCTATCCCGGCACCGTCGCAGACCCGGATAACGGCTCCGAGATTGTGGGGGTCGTTGACCCGGTCCAACATCACGAGATTGAGTTGGCTTTTATTCAGTGCAAGTATATTCCTCTCCGGCTCATAGGGGAAATCACCGATTTCAGCTGCAATTCCCTGGTGGGAAGAAGTACCGGTGAGCTTACCGATGAATTCCCGGCTTTTCCGAAAAACCGGAACACCCCGGGATTCAAAGCCCAGTTTTTTTGTGCTGAAATAAATAGTAGCCACTCTGACCCGGGATGACGCGAGACACTCCCGAACCGGGTTGATTCCGTAGATGATCACCGGCCGAACACCTCGATAAATTTACGGCAGCGATCCTGAATGCTGACCAGCTCCGGAATATTCGCACCGCTTACCAGTACCGGAACCATAGCGTTCAGCTCCGGCCCGGAAAGGGTTCCGGTTAACAGTGCCCGGAGGGGATGAAACAGGGCCTTTCCCTTAAACCCTTCTTCCTTGATTGACATGGCCGCTTCCCAGAAACTGTCAGGAGTCAGGTCTTTCACTGCCAGGATTCTCTCCGCCATCAATCGCCCGGCAGCAAGATGGGTTTCTTCGGCAAAAAAGGCCCGCATTTCCTCATTTCCTTTTAATTCATAGTGAAAAAGGAACTGCAATCGCTCTCCCAGTTCGGACAGGAGAACCATTTTGTTCTTTTCCATATTCAATGCTGCCAGTATCCAGGGATTATGGTCCGCCACAAGGGGAGTTAGAAAAGGAAATGCCGCCACAAGAAAAGGCGCCCCCACTTCAAACAGTTGTTCGTCTGTCAGCTTTCTAAGGTGAATGCCGTTCAGCCAGTTGAGTTTGTCCATGTCAAATACGGCCGGGCTGTTGTTGATGCGTTTTACCGAGAATGCCTTGATCAACTCGGGAATTGTGTATTCTTCCCGGTCTTTTCCTTCATTCCATCCCAGCAACGCCAGGTAGTTGACCATGGCTTCCGACAGATAGCCCTCTTCCTTGAACTGCCCCACTGACGTGGCACCGTGACGCTTACTCAATTTGCTGCGGTCCTGGCCCAGAATCAGGGAGGCGTGGGCAAACTTGGGCGGTTTCCATCCGAATGCCTCGTAGAGCATAATTTGGCGCAGAGTGTTGGGCAGGTGCTCCTCGGCTCGGATGACATGGGAAATTTCCATCAAATGGTCGTCCACTACAACGCAGAAATTGTACACTGGCATCCCGTCGGAGCGAAGGATGATGAAATCTCCCAGTGTTCCCGGTTCCCAATGTACAGCACCCCGGATCATGTCATAAAGAGTGTAGGCATTGTCCGGCACCTTGAATCGAATTGTAAAGGGTACGCCTGCCGCCAGTTTTTCTTGAATCTCTGTTTCACTGAGCTTAAGGCAGGTGCCGTCATAGTGGGGGGAACGGCTTTCCGCCTCTGCCTGTTCCCTCTTGGCTGTCAACTCTGCATCGGTACAGAAACAGCGGTAGGCTTTGCCTTCCGCCAGCAGTTGTTCCGCGTGTTTTTTGTAGATTTCCATCCGCTCAGACTGGCGGTAGGGGCCAAAATCACCGCCGATTTCCGGCCCTTCATCCCAATCCATTCCCAGCCACCTCAGGTCATGCTTGACCATCTTTTCGGATTCCAGGGTAGACCGTGCCTGATCGGTATCTTCAATTCGCAGAATGAATTTTCCACCACGGTTTCTGGCGTACAGCCAGTTAAAAAGTGCAGTCCTCGCACCGCCAACGTGGAGGTGCCCGGTGGGGCTGGGAGCGAAACGGACGCGAACAGGTTTTTGATTCATTATTTCCTCTTTCAATTTTTTTGACGATTTATGATACCAGAAAACGGCCAAAATGGGTGATATCGTGCCTTCGGCACTGTGATGGGTGAAAAGACAAAGAACAACTTCTTCTCTGTCTTGTTCCCCATCTCTCACGCACTCTCACTCCCACTCCGACCAAGGGCCGGAAAGAAGAGTGCCCCGCTTTCGCGGGGCATCATATAAAGGTAAGACAGTTTTTAAGGTGAGCCTAAGATACGAGGCTTTTTTCTTTTGGTGGGCCTGTCTTTGGTGAGCTGTTTTCAGGTTTTGTTTCCACCTTCTCCGGCTTGTCAGACTTATCCGCGTTATCTTTGGTGTCGGCGGGAACAGAGCCATTTGCGTGGGATGACTTTTTGTAGTCCGTCTCATAAAAGCCACTTCCTTTAAATTGGAAGACAGGGGCACTGATTCTCTTGTGATACGAGCCGCCGCACTTGGGGCAACGGGTTAAAACAGGGTCTACCACCCGCTGGAGAACCTCTTCTTCATAGCCGCAATCACTGCAGAAATATTCATAAATCGGCATATCATCCTCCCACAACCGCATATCGTAGTCCCAGAATCCCCCCCTGTCAAGACGGGAATTCATTTTATTGGATGCAAATGAGAAAAAAAAGTTACCCATTATTCCGGATCAATTTTTTCATGCCCCGGGCCAGCCACCATGCTGAGATCAAACTCGAAAAAAACCACGACAGTGCACTGAGGCCAAACAATCCGGTAAGGCCCCATAGCTTTGCGCCGACAATCGCACCTGGGATCAACAGAACAAACATCTGAATGACCGAAAGAGCCATGACATCCCATGCCCGTTTCAGCACGTTCAGCACGGCATTTGAAAGTCCGAATACGCCCCGGAATCCGTAAACGACCGGAACGATTCTGAGATACACCACAATTGTTCGAACAACTTCCGCATCCCGGCTGAACATGTGGGCGATTGGACGTGCCAACAGAAAAAGAATGATGGCGGAAAATCCACCCCATCCCAATGAGAAAAGCTGAGACCTGTGAATCGCACCCTGTACACGGTCCAATCGGCCCGCGCCAAGGTTCTGCCCCACGAAGGGGCTCAAGACTGTGGATAACGCAATTAAAACCATCAGTGCGAGGGTTTCCACCCGGGTACACACTCCGTACCCCGCCACCGCTTCCGGACCGAATCTGGCCACAATACCGGTTACCACCGTCACGCCGAGGGGTCGGATTAAATTGGATCCCGCAGCGGGAATTGAAACATTCAGGACAGATTTCCAGGATTGAATCACCGTGTGGAGCCCGGGCCAGTCAAAAGACAGCATGTGATGGCGTTTGTGAAGAACGAACAGCATCAGCACCAGTGTCAGGGCCCTTGCCACAACCGTAGCCGCAGCTGCTCCCGCGAGGCCCCATCGGGGGAATGGGCCGATGCCAAATATCAGCAGGGGGTCCATTCCAAGGTTTACAAAAACAGAAAATATCATGATAATGCTGGGAAACTTCATGTCACCGGTGGCCCGAATGGCATTGTTTCCCACCATGGGAATAACCAGAAACAGCATACCGGGGTACCAGATCAGCATATAAACCCGTATCAGTTTCAGAATCTCCGGGGATGCCCCCAGCAAGGTAAAAACCGGGCGTATGGTCAGAAGCCCGATTATGATAAACAGGAGAACTGCCAGCACAGACAATGCCAGAGCGTCTGTCGTCAGTCGGCGCACACCCTGCTGATTGCCCTCTCCGATCGTGCGGGACACCAGTGCAGAAGTTCCGATTCCGAGGCCGATGGCGATGGCTCCGATAATCATGACCACGGGGAAAATAAATCCCATTGCCGCCAGTTCCTTTGTCCCCAGTTTTGCCACAAACCAGGTGTCCACGAGGTTGAAGGCAATGGTAGCAAAGAAACCGAAAATCATATAGGTGGTCAGCCTTGCAAGGGTCCGCCCGATGGGCCCGGTAGTCAGCTCAGCTTTCATGTTGGTTTCCGGTGTTCTGTTTGATTTGTTCCCCTGTCAGCCCGCGAAAGGTCTTATTTATATGCTGTATTTCGCTCATCGGACATGATTATAGCGTATCTGTCAGTTAATCTGAATGTTGAATGTGAAGAATGCGGGGAAAGAGTGCGGACTCAGGTTTTTTTGTCTGCAATTCAGCATTTGTCATTTAACATTCGAAGGGAAACCGGAGTTTCCGGTTTCCCTTCGTTCGGGGCTTAATCTTCCGTGCGCTGGGCAGCCATCAACTCCACCAGTTGCTGGCGCTGATCAGCTGTGAGAATGTCATGGAGCTTCACCGTTTCCTGTGCCATAAACCGGTTATAGGCCTGGGTCATTTCTGCAAGAACATCGGGGGGAATGGGAAGCATCAGGCCCGGCTCAAAATCATCTGATACAAAAGATGCCAGTGCTTTCTGAATGTGCTGAATCTCCCGCTGCCACATAGCGATTCTTGCGTCCTTCATCTCCTGAAGAAGTGCGTCCACCTGGGTATTCTGTTCTTCCGTGAGATTCAGTTCCGCCCGATGCTGGACAAAGGTGCCGAACAGGCGTTCATCCAGCCCCCCCTGTACACCTGCCGGTCCCGCCATTGCAGCCACGGACAATACTGCCAGTCCAAGAATCAGAACCAGTGATTTTTTCATCCTTTCCTCCTTTTGCCGTCCAACGGCATATGGTGCCATTTCGGTCACCGGTGAAGTTTACAATGACAGTATGGGACCCACGTTTTTCGGGAGTGTTTCTTCACTGTAACAAAATGTAAAACTCGCAATACCCGAAAACCCTGAGGCCATCTCCTCCCCGGCTACACATTTCCGCCAATTTTCTCGCTGAGGCATCTCTTCAATAAAAAATTTGACAGGGATAGCCCTGTGGCATACATTTATAACTCAGCACAACTATCTGGAGATATGATGGACACAAAGACATTTCCAGTCACAATTAAGAAAGGTGGTATTGTTACTTGCCGAAGATGAAAGCGGTTCAGTGTGTTGAAAAACAGCTGATTCTCAGTAAAGTAGCTGTTCCAGACCCTGCCCCGGGAGAAGCACGGGTGCATGTGCATCTGGCTGGCATCTGCAACACCGATCTGGAAATTCTCAAGGGATATGCCGGATTCACCGGCACGCTGGGCCATGAATTTGTCGGAACAGTGGATAAGGTAAATGGCGCTGACCCCGGATGGGTCGGCCAACGCGTTGTTGGTGAAATTAACATTGGCTGCCACGCCCCCGATTGCACCTGGTGCAACAAGGGCTTAGCCCGTCACTGCCCAAACCGGCAGGTGCTGGGCATCCATAGTAAGGATGGCACCATGGCCGAATACCTGACTTTGCCCACACGGAACCTGTTATCGGTTCCGGACCACGTTTCTGACAACAATGCAGTTTTGGTCGAGCCGCTGGCTGCAGGTTTCGAGATTCTCGAGCAGGTTCACTTGCAACCCACGACAAACGTGGCAATTCTGGGTGACGGTAAACTTGGCCTGTTAATCAACCGAGCGCTTCGAACCGGCACCTCAACACTGACCCACATTGGCAAACACCGGGAAAAACTTGATCTGGCAGCGGGATCCGGTATCCAGACGCTTCTGTTAGATGACCTGAAAGATGAACAGTTTGATGTAATCGTGGACGCCACGGGCTCTGTCACCGGTTTTGAGACAGCCATACGCCACGTCAAGCCACGCGGTACCCTTGTCCTGAAAACAACTGTATCCCGCTCCGGGCCGATGGACATGACCCCTGTGGTAGTAAATGAAATCACCGTTCTTGGTTCCCGGTGTGGCCGATTTGAACCTGCACTTCGAGCCTTATCAAAAGGGTTGGATGTAACCCCCTTGATTGAAAAATGCTTCCCATTGGAGCAAGCGGAAGAAGCATTTAAATTGGCCTCAACACCGGGATCTCTCAAGGTTCTTCTGAAAATGCCCGGAAGTCCCGCCGACTGATGTTATACCTCCCGTGTGTCTCAACCGGACAAAAAATGGTAGAATTGTGCTATCCAAATGATGGACGAATGAATACAAGGGGGAATACATGCAGGTGGAAATAACCATTACACAAGATTATGTACAGTATAACGTAAGCGGAAAATTAGATTCAATATCAGCGCCTGAATTTGAGGAAAATGTCATCAGCCGAATGGAAGAACATTCTGCCGACACAATTTTTCACCTTGAAGGGCTCAACTACATCAGTAGTTCCGGGCTACGCATATTTCTTCAGGCGGCGAAAATTGCCCGGATGAACAGCACCCGGGTTATCCTCAGCGCGGTTCAGCCCCAGGTCAGGGAAATTTTCGACCTGGCTGGGTTTACCCAGTTCTTCACATTTGCGGATGACCTGGATACTGCCATCAGCATCCTCAAGGGAAACACTGAACAATGAAACGACCGGAAAATATCGCCTACTGGGTGGATGATGTTCCGCCTCCATGGATTTCACTGCTCCAGGGGCTTCAACACATTTCCGTCTATGCCATTTCGCTGGTTTTTCCGGTTCTCATTGTTTCGACCATTAATGCACCGAAAGAACAGGCCATGTTTCTGGTAAGCGTCTCTATGATTGCAGGCGGGGTGGGGGTCATGCTTCAGGCCATCAAGCGTGGCCCCATGGGGTCCGGCTTTCTGATCCCGCAAATCTGCGGGCCGTCCTTCATCCCGTCTTCCCTTCTTGCGGTCCAGGTGGGTGGTGTCCCCCTGATGTTGGGAATGACCGTCTTTGCCGGCAGTTTGGAAATGGTTTTTTCCCGTTTTTTGAAAAAGATGCGAGCGTTGTTCCCCCCGGAGGTTACCGGCACCATTGTCACCATGGTGGGGATTTCCGTGGTGGGGCTGGCAACGAAAAACTTCGTCGGCCTGGGCGGATCGGATACGGTAATTGAACCGTCCGAGCTGCTGGTCTCCATTGTTACCCTCGGCACCATGGTGGCCATCAATGTCTGGACAAAGGGCAAGCTGAAAATGTTCAGCGTACTGGTGGGCATGGTGGTGGGCTATCTCCTGGCTATTTTCATCGGTGTCATCCGGCCAGAAGACCTTGCGCAGGTCCGGGAAGCATCCATGGCCTGGTTCCCATTCATTCACCATCCCGGGTGGGCATTCCGTGGTGACATGATTCTTCCCTTCGGCATTGCCATGATCTGTTCATCATTGAAAAGTATCGGGGACATGATCACAGCGCAGAAAATCAACGACCGCTCCTGGAAACGCCCGGACATGGAGAACATCAGCGGCGGAATCCTGGCAGACGGCGCCGGGTGCCTGACAGCCGGCGTATTGGGCGGCATGGGCCAGTCTACGTCTTCCGCAAACCTGGGGCTGACCATCGCCACCGGTGTCACCAGCCGACGGATTGCCCTGTGGATGGGTGGCCTCCTGATAGCGGCTGGTTTTTTCCCGAAAGTATCCGCCCTGTTTGCGGTCATGCCACGCCCCCTGATGGGTTCCGTCCTGATTTTCGCGCTGAGCTTCATGGTCGTGGCCGGGTTCCAGATCATTACGTCCCGGATGATGGATGCCCGGAAAACATTCGTAGTGGGCTTTGCCATTATTTTCGGCCTGAGCGCTGACCTGGCCCCTCAGATCTATCAGAATGTCCCCCACTGGATTCATCCTGTGGTGGCATCCTCACTGTCCCTGTCAGCAGTGCTGGCTGTGTTACTGAATTTGCTATTTCGCATCGGCATTTCCGACCGGGAAACATTCAGCATGGCGGTCGGAGACTCCTCAGATGCTGTTTTCCAGCAGATGGAACGTCTGGGCAAACAGTGGGGAGCCCGTCCCGAAATCATTTATCGGGCCGCAGCAGCGCTGGATGAATTGAAAGAACTGATAGCCACACAGGCAAAACCGGCAGAATCCATTGAAATCATCGCTCGTTTTGACGAATTCAACCTGGATGTAGCAGCAAGTTTTTCCGGCAGTATCCCGAAAAGCGTTTCAGGAGAAGGGGCAATTTCACTGGATCAAATCCCCGAAGCCGATGAACTGGCATTCCGGATGTTAAAACGCTACCCGGATCGGCTTGAGATGGGACACAAAGGCAAGCTGGCAACGGTAAAGCTCCACTTCGATCATTGATTCAGGACTCGTCTCCCAATTCTTGCAGGGAAATTTCTTTATCCACCGCGAGGATTTTTGCTGGAACCGGCTGACCGGTTTTATGTTGTTCTACCAGCCAGCAGGATAACTGCATCAGCTGTTTCAGCACCCGGTCAAACATCTCCGATGGTACGCCGTAGTAAAGGAAATTCACCGGCATACCGCCGGCCAGCAGGTAGATGTTTCGAACCCGTTCCCCTTTCCCGTTTTTCGGCCCCATTGAGAGTCGATATTGACTGCCTTGGATCACCCCGGTCTGGGGATCTCGAATGTCCATGGTTTCCAGCCGGACTTTCGTACCGTCAATGGATGAAATGGCACCTGAGCGGATGTCCTGAAGGAGCTGAATCAGTGAGGCGAATTCAACCGTTTTCGTGGAGCCGCTTGCAAAGTAGAGGTTTGGCTTCTCCCCGTTCAACAGGAGCCAGTTCAGAAATTCACGAGATAATATGGATTTTCCGGTTACCCCCACGAATAAGTCCAAGTCTCGCAATCGACTCTCTCCCAGTTCTTCCACGGTTCTGGTTTCTGGAATTTCCCTCTTTCCGGGCGAATGATCGACTGCCGTATCCACACCCGCGATCCAGCCTTCGGACAGGCGATTCTGAAATTCACATACAAGATTGGACCCGATAGCGCCTCTGGAACCCAACACGACTACGTTCCGGTAGCACAACATCTTTCCCTGTCCGTGAAGAATGCTCTCCACCGCGTGGACAATGGAAGTGGATGTTCCCATTGCCTCTTCTCCCCGCTTCAGGTCGGATACGGCAATGGTTGCCGCCGGAAATGCCAGGGTGTGGAACCGTTCTTCCACTTCTTCAAGATAGTCATAGCCATTCCGTGTATGCTCTACACTGCCTACAAAAAAGGACTCCAGCCAGTTCTTCAGCTTCATTTCCTTTTCTTCAACCGGCAATTCTTCGGTAATGGAGGTCAGCTTGAAATTGGAAAGCGTTTCCCCCAGTGTACGCTCCTCTAGGGAGAGACGGTTGATTTCCGGTGCCAGGTAGCCGCCGTCTTCCACCAGCAGAATGGATTCCCCCTTCTGTCTGGCCTTGACGGCGTCCCGGAAAAACAGGTGTCCCGCGGTCAGACGCATGGCAGAAAAAAAATCCCGCTCGCCGGTTTCAAGGACGGTTTCCAGTTCCTGGAGGCGTGCAATGGGCGAATATTGATTGGACAGACGGTAGGCCCCCTCAATGGATGAATCAACACGAACGTGGCGAAGGGCATGAAACTGAAAACGGTCCGCAGGCAGGGAACCTATACTCTCCAGAAAACTGTCCGGTACCAGCCCCTGGTACTTCACAAACAGAACGTGAAGAAAGGGTGTGGCTAGGCGATCCATTCCATGAATCATCCCGAGAATCTCGGCGGTCATGTGATGAATCAGAAACACGCGGACTCCCGCCATTTTCCCCTCCGCTTCCTCCACCCAATCCCGGACTCGGGGCATCCTGTCCACATATGCGTCCATCTCCCGGATCTTCCTGGGGCGATTGAAGCTGATGTTCAGTACCTTGCCGCCCTGGGAAAGGTCGAGGAACGCGCTGTAGCTCCTGTCTTTCACATGCAGCAATCGGCCCGTTGCCAGATTACGAAGCACCTGTCGATGCTCTAACAGAAACAGGACTTTGTCCAGAAACCACTTCATGCTTCGGTCGGAATTGTCCAGAATCATCTGAAGATCTGCATTTGACCAGTGAAACTTGATCTTCCCGAGATCCGCTATCCCCCCTTTCCTGAGGTTAGCAAACAGCGCTTTCTGTCGCTGAGGAATTTCATCGTACTCCGTCTGCTGATTGTGTGAAACGCCATGGATGGACTGAAACAGCTCAAGAACCACCCGCTCCCGATCGGGAAGAAACAGAAAATCATCTCCAACAGACACTTTCCGGTGAGACATCCTTGCCAGATCCAGGTGCAGGTCCGCTTCATCTTCCATGATGATGCGAAGAAAATGGGAAGATGGGACAAATTCCAGAACCAGGCGATAATGCCTGTCCCCTGTCTCATCAGAAAAGGTGAAAACCAGAGCGGTACCGCCATCCAGCAGCACGGTTAATTGCTCCGGATACTGAAGCAGTGAAAATACGGCCTGCATCCGGTGCTGCAACTGATTCCGAGTAGCTGGAAAATCTTCAGCCACCGACAACCGGGCCTGAAACTGAACCGTTTGAATGCCGAAATCGGTCAATTCTGGTGCTATTCCGGAATCCAGGCGGTGAGCTACCGACACGTCCGCACGGCCCCATATACATTGTTCAACGATACTATCCACTAATTGGGCAGCCACCAGGGAGGGCTGCCCCCGGAAGCATGCGAACTTCGCGCATATCGAATTCAAGCGTTGTACTTGACAAGGTTTCCGAAAGCCCTCCCGATTTCCCCCTCATATCCCCTCCCTATCATCGGCCACTTCCGTTTGTGAGCCAACTGAATGTGCCCGTCTCACTACCAGCATCGTGATATCATCGGACTGGGCAATCTTCCCTGCAAATATTTTCACGTCCTCAAAAACTGTTTTTACAAGACGTTCGGCCGACCCTTGAAACCCCTGGCTGATCTGCTGAGTCAGGCGATCCAACCCATAGATTTCATTCCTGTCATTGAACGCCTCATTGACGCCGTCGGTGTAACAGAACAGGCCATCTCCTTCGCCAAGCTGGATGGATTCCGTACTGTACGTTGCCTCCTGCCATGCCCCCAGTGCTATCCCGGACCGGGATTTCAACTGGACAACGGTATTTCCCTGGATCAGCAACGGAGGGTTATGCCCACCATTGGCAAAATCCAGGCGGCCGGTTTTCAGGTTCAGAATGCCCAGGAACACTGTCACAAACATGGAGCGGGTATTCCCCTCCGCCAGCGCGGCGTTTACCTTCTCCAGCACAGCTCCCGGGGCCTGATCCGGGTCGGAAGATGCTTTTAACAGGGTTTTTGCCACAGCCATAAACAGGGAAGCGGGAACTCCTTTGCCAGACACATCCCCAATCACAAAGCAAAATCGGGACTCGTCCAGAAAATAAAAATCATAAAAATCCCCCCCGACTTCACGGGCCGGTTCAATCATGGCGAACAATTCCAGGTCATGACGGGAGGGGAACGGAGGAAAGATTTTCGGCAAAATGCCCATTTGAATATCACGGGCAATATGCAACTCCTGCTCCATTCGCTCCTGGGACGCCGTGGTTTCAATCAGATTTTGAATATGTTCCTGCAATGACTGCTGCATGGAACGGAAGGAATCGGCCAGCCGCTGCAGCTCCAGGGTTGAAAATCCCGGGGGAACCGGTACATCCAGATTACCCCGGGAAATTCTTTCTGCCACTTTCGACAAATTCTCAATTTCAACCGTAGTCTTCCGGGAAACCACCACGACGCCCCAGAGTACCAGCAATACTCCGAAAATACTCACTGCCATTAATATCTGCGTCAGCCGCCGAACCGGTTCAAACAATTCCTTTTCGGGAAGGAAAATCCCTACCGACCAGCCGGTATCTGCCACAGGCCGGTAAACTACCCGATACTGTTGATGATTTTGCGGAGTAGAAATAACCTTTACACCGGATTCTCCTGCAACCATCTCTTTACCCAGTGCTGTTAGAGTTGGCGCATTCATTTTTTCAGCCAGTGAAAAAATACTTTCTTTCATCACTATGGAGTTATCCCGAAATACCAGGACACGCCCGGTTGAAGATAACAACACGGCAAATCCGGATTTCAAGATTCGAATGGATTGAACCATCTTCCTAAGCCGTTTCAGTGAAATATCCGCCGTGGCAATCCCCAGAAACCTGCCATCTGTTCCTTTTACCGGAACCGAGTAAGTGGACATGAGAATATTACCGCCACCCTTATCAAAATAAGGTTCACTCCACATGGCCTGCCCGGTTGTGGCGGGTTTCGCGTACCATGGCATCTGACGGTAGCGATACTGAGGGGTGTCAAGGCGACGAAATCGGATGTTTACTCCATCCTTGAATGCGTACAGGCAAAATTCACCGGGCTTCTTGCCAAAGACATTCGGTTCCAGCCCCAGTGCCATACCAAACACGTCATCGTTCAACTGAATGGCCCGGGACAGCAGAGATTTTACAGCCGGTTCATTCAGCTGATTTCGGGAAAGAGACGATGCCAGGGTCCGGGGAATATCCGCAATGGGCCTCAGGGTCAGGCGAATCTTCATTACTGTATTTTCGGCGAGCTGTGTTGCTTGTCGTTCCATCCCTGCTGTCAGTTCCCCGGATGCCTTAATGTAAACCACCGCGATAATCAGGGCAAGAACCGGCAGAATTGCCAACAGTACATACCGAATCATGCGGCGGGACAGGGAATGTTTCATTCTGAATCTCCTTCTTTTTGCTGTATGTTATGCCATCTCAAAACCAGGACATTCCACTTATCTCCCCGGCTGTACGCCAGTTCATCAGTCATTTTTCTCACCATCAGAATCCCCAGCCCCCCTACTTTCCGTTTGTCAATGGCAGCATCGGTATCTGGCAATTTCCACTGAAGCGGGTCAAAGGGTACGCCATTGTCGCTAATCTGCACCTCGAAACCTCTATCAAGCTGTTTGGTCTGTATGCGAATTTTCCCCGGGCCATCGGGATAGGCATAGCGAATCACATTGGTCAATACTTCCTCACAGGCCAGTTCGACACGGAGCAACTGGTCTTCCCTAAGACCGGCTTTCCTCCCACCGGACACAATCCATGCCAGTGAATCACTAAGGAAATCCATGGCTGCGGGGAAACGACGCTCAGCCACGACCGCTCCACTCCCGGAACGCGTGCCACCTTGGATGTGAAACAAGAAAAAAGGTTTCCTTCATGGTCATAAGTCTACCAGTTAAACCGCTCCCGGGCAACCCATCCACCACGACATGTCAACCACGACGGGGGGAAGGTACCACTATCCTCAGTATCTTATTGATGACAAGATTGTGGGGCGAAATTACTATCAGCGTAACCTGAAAACACTCGATGAGAACGGGAGTGTCATGATTTATTGACTGCCTTCTCTATCCCTTTTATCAAGTCTTTGAACACAATGCCATGGAAGGGGACAAGGGCATACCAGTACAATTTCCCGAATAAGGTGCGGGTATGGAACCATGCCTTGATTTGAAGTGTCCGGGTGGCACCATTGTCGTTAATATTGAATTCCAGCCATGCTCGGCCGGGCAGCAACATTTCGGCCCTGAGCAGCAGGTGCCGACCCGAAACAAGATCTTCCACACGCCAGAAATCAATTACGTCCCCGATCTTGAGGCTTGCTGCGCTGCGACGTCCCCGCTGAATTCCAACCCCTCCGATCAGCCGGTCCATGAAACCTCTCAGCCGCCACATCCAGTTGGTCTGGAACCATCCTTCCTTTCCTCCAATGCAACAAATAGATTGGAACAGAGATATCGCGGTCTGATCCGTTTCCAGGGAATATACGGCCGTAAACCGTGGAAGCTTCCGCATCTCCCTCAGTTTGATGGCCAGCTCGTGGGCGGGCGGATAGGCATCGGCCCATCGGGTACGGATTTGATCCTGTTCTTCCCTGTCCATGGCCCTGACCAGTGCTTCCCGGTAACTGATCGGTTCAACCGGTACCAGGCCGCGAATGTGAACGTCCCTGCAGACAACATTGTTACGCAACCCTTCCATCAGGGAACGGATTATTGGAGCCGGTACCGGTGTGACGAGACTGGCAACATATGCGTAGGCGGGAATGTAGTTGAAGGGAAAATGAAACATGGCGACTCTTCGATTCAGCATATGTGCGAATTCTTCCATCATTTCCCGGTACGTCAGGACATCCGCCCCACCGATGTCGAAACTTTTCCCAATAGTTTCAGGCGTTTCGAGTACCCCGACCAGATATTTCAACACGTCGCGAATGGAAATCGGCTGGCACTGGCGATCCACAAAACGAGGTAAAGGCAGGACTCGAAGCCGGGTGATCAGGGAATGAATGATTTCGTAAGAAGCGGAACCGGATCCAATGATCACAGCCGCGCGGAGAACAGTAACCGGTATTGAGCTGTTGCGAAGGGTGAGTGCTACTCTGATACGGCTGGACAGGTGATCCGACAGACCGGGGGTCAGGTCCCCCAGTCCTCCCAGGTAGATAATGCGTTTCACACCCGCTTCTTCAGCCGCTTCCCTGAAATTGGAAGCAGCCAGGATGTCCGCTTCGTCAAACTGATCAGGGCCCAATGCAAGGGAATGAATCAGGTAGAATGCTGTGTGAATCCCTTCCAATGGCTTTTTCAGAGTTTCCGGACGAAGTGCATCGCCTGCAGAACACATCACTCCCGGCCACTGCTTTGCCAGGCAGGCTGAGGGTGTACGGACCATAACACGGATCGTATAGCCCCGGTCCATCAGCACCGGTACCAGCCTTCCCCCCACATATCCTGATGCACCGGTAACAAGAACCGGCCCCATGTCCGGTACCGGTGAGGTTGGAATCATATACTGGTAGGGTCTTTCACGGGCGGCCACCCGCTCGGTTGATTTGAATAAAGCCATATTGACACCTCTCTCGCACAACGCACCGGGAATGAATGATCTATGATAGCACAAGTCCACGGGTTTGAATCAGCGCCGGGCCAGGCTCCCGGATCAAAATCCCCCCTCTCAGCCCTCTGCAAATGCATTGATAAGCGCCGCAAATTCCAGACCGGCATCTTTCTGCAGAAAATGACCGCCTTTCAGAGTTGTATGGGACCGGCCACCGGCCAAGGGAATTCACTGAATTGTATATGCATCCCCACTGCGGGGGACTGGGGCCGAGAAAAATCTATTGGCTCTCTCCTGTCCTGCCTCCATAAACGGGGAGAGTTTGGCCCTGCCTGCAGGCCGGGGAACGGGGTCAGTGTATTTGATCCCGGAACCGCCTATCGGTTGTACCGAATCACCACGTCCCGTTTAATGTCTTTGATTGTGGCCACCCGGCTGGTGTCCAAAATGTGGTCTTGCCTGAGTTTCACGTGGTAAATTCCCTGCGTTGTCACAATGTAATAATGGTTGCTACCCATACTCAGCATGCTTGAAAAAGTTTCCCGAGGCGCCGCAGAAGTCGCGGCCAGCCCCAGAACCACCACCACACCCAGCAGAAATCCGATAATCATGTCCTTTAAATTGAAACGTTTCATCTTTCCCTCCCGTGAGTTTTTTACAGACAGTCCTTTTCAGAATACTGCCGCAGGTTTAATTGAATTGCACTTTCAGTTTACATCATGCTCTCAGGAGAAGACAAGGAGAAGGAAAAAAGGTTGAGGTTGAGTAAAAGGCAAGGTTGAGTGAAGAACGAGAATTGGCTGTTTCTTCCCTTTTGCCTTGTTCGGGTTTCTTATTCCTACTCCTACCCCAACGCATACTCACTCGGGAGAGGGAAGGTGAAGTGAAAGTGCGAGTGTAAGTGAATAGGGGAGAGCAAATTGCTCATTCCCTGTCTTCTCTCAACCTTGTCCGGCCTCAACCTTAACCTTCTCTTCCCTTCTTGTCCGACCTTGCACTCACACTCGTACTTCCTGCCGTCCATTCATTTACTGATGATGGGCAGGAAGATACTGCCATAGCGTTCCAGTTTAACCGCACCAACCCCGTGAATTTCCATCATTTCCGCCAATGTAGATGGGCGGTATTTTGCCATTTCAATCAGAGTGCGGTCACTGAACACAACATAGGGTGGCATTCCCATTTCGTCCGCCAATTCTTTTCTCTTTTGCCTCAGTTCTTCAAAGAGATTCCGCGTTGCAGGGTCGGCCAACACATCTTCCCGGTTCAGGGCGGCGGCTTTTTTAAGCCTGGCTTCCTCCGGCTTCTTTCCCTCATTCATCTGGCCCAAAAAGGACTTTCCAGAGCGAAGAACCGGCCAGGCCGCAGCTGTCAATTTCAGGCCCCCGTAAGCCGGGTCCTGGCTCAACAACCCATGAGCAATGAGCTGCCGACCCAGCTGCTGCCACGCCTGTTTTGAATGGCCTTTGCCAATTCCCCACGTGGAGAGCTTGTCATGGCCGTTTTGAACCACCCGTTTTTCGGTTGAGCCACGAAGCACGTTGATGATATAGCCCATGCCAAACATTTGCCCGGTCCGCCATACGCAGGACATGAATTTCTGCGCCTCCACTGTCAGGTCCCTGGCCTCGCCTCGGCCACCGTCCAGGCAGTTGTCGCAGGCGCCGCAATTTTCCTTTTGATAATTTTCGCCAAAGTAGTGAAGCAGAGGAATCCGGCGACAGCATGTGGCCTCGGCAAAGCCCAGCATCACCGATAGCTGGTTGTTGGCAATCCGCTTCTCCTTTTCATCCTCTTTTTGATTGATGAAGTATCGGATTTTTGAAATATCACCGTAACCCAGCAGGAGCAGGCAATGGGCAGGGAGCCCGTCCCGTCCCGCTCGCCCAATCTGCTGATAGTAAGATTCAATGTTCTTGGGTAAATCGTAGTGCACCACGAAGCGGACATCGGGCTTGTTGATTCCCATGCCGAACGCGATCGTCGCCACAATAATGCTCACGTCATCCCGGATAAATGCTTCCTGATTCCGGTTCCGTTTCTCTGCGCTCATCCCGGCATGGTAAGGCAACGCGGAAACCCCCTGTTTTGTCAGTTTCCCAACAATCTGTTCGGTTTCTTTCCTTGATGCACAGTACACAATCCCCGACTGATCCGGGAATTTTTCTAAAAACGCAGTCAACTGCCTGAACGGGCTGTTTTTCTCTTCCACCTCGAGAAAGAGATTGGGCCGGTCAAAGCTGGCTACGTACAACGCCGGGTTTTTCATGTGCAGGTTCTTGACAATATCCTCTCTCACCCGTTTTGTGGCGGTGGCGGTCAAAGCCAACACCGGCAGGCCGGGAAAACGTTCCCTGAGGGTTGCCAGCTGGCGATATTCCGGCCGGAAATCGTGGCCCCACTCCGAAATACAGTGGGCTTCGTCAATAGTCAGGAAACTGACAGTCACCCCCTCCAGTAGATCCAGGATGTGCGGTTTCATCAGAGTCTCCGGCGCCACATACAAAATCCTCACCTGCCCCTCCACAATCCGGGAAAGATTCTCGCGGTAATCCTCCCGGCTCAGGGATGAATTCAACAATACCGCGTACTCTCCCAGCTGATTCAATTGCAGGACCTGGTCTTTCATCAGTGAAATCAGGGGTGAAACCACAATGGCCAGCTTGTCATCGGACAAGATTGCAGGAAGTTGGTAGCACAGGGACTTCCCGCTCCCTGTGGGCAGTATTGCCAGGCAATCCCGTCCCGACCGGATGGTTTTAATAATTTCTCTTTGATGGGGATTAAACGAAGTATAGCCGAAAATCTCTCGTAACTTACTGTCTAAAATAGTGTTTGCATCAGCCATGAAGCATCCGGCAGCCTTAAAACCCCTCGGTGGATGCGAACAGGCCGACCTTCAGGTTCTCTGCCAGATAAATCAGCCGCCCATCCACCAGCACGCTGCCGTCTCCGATGACCAGTTTCAGCTTGGATTCCATCACCCGCTTGATATCCAGATGGTACAGGACTTTTTTTGCTTCCGGGAGGATCTGGCCCGTGAACTTCACCGCTCCGACACCCAGTGCCCGGCCCTTGCCCTGAAACCCCTTCCAGCCGAGGTAAAACCCCAGCAACTGCCAGAGAGCATCAAGACCGAGACAGCCCGGCATCACCGGGTCTCCCGGGAAATGGCACTTAAAAAACCACTTTTTCGGGTTAATGTCCAGTTCCGCGATGATTTCACCCTTTCCGTATTTGCCGCCATCCTCAACAATCTTCACGATACGGTCAATCATTCGCATTTTCTTTACCGGCAACCGGGCATTATCCTTACCAAACAGCTTCCCTTTACCGCATTTGATGATCTCTTTCAATGTATAAAATGTCTTTCTCTCCATGATTCACCTCAATGAAACTTCAATATACTTACTTTACCAGAAAGTTCATCAATTGAATAGCATTCTGAAGAGAGGGAATAGAGGGAAGTGATGAGTGATGGGTGAAAAAGATGTGTTCTGTGTTCCGTGTTCTGTGTTCTGACCGGAGGGGAAGAGATGGGACAGGGAATGTCCAACTCACTGATTTTTCTTACCCCTACTCCTGCGGCGCGTTGCGCCGAATGTTGAGTGATAGGTGTTGAGTGTTAAATGAAAAGACAGACACATCAGGGAAAATCAAAAAGCATGGAATGGCCAACTCCCTGATTTTTCTTACCCCTACTCCTACCCCTACTCGTATGCGGAACACCCACTCTCATTCCCCCGCACTCGCACTTTCACTTTTCTTTCCCCGTCTTCTTGACCTGGATCAATTTCTTACTTTACTTTTATGTTAAGATAGTAGATGGTAAAAAATAATTCCGGCAGAAACGGCCGGGAGGGAGAGTTGATAAATGAGTGAAACACTGTATTCCGTTGAAAGACGCAAAGAATTATTGAAACACATGATCCGGCAATTGAATGCCGGGGAGACCGTAGACAGCGTCCGGGAGACACTGGTCCGGCTCCTTGGGACCGTTCCCTACGAAGAAGTGGTCCAGGTGGAACAGGAACTGATGGCTGAGGGATTGCCCCAGCAGGAAATCCTCAAGCTCTGTGATGTTCATGCCCAGGCTCTTCGTGGGCACATTGAGCAGCCGGCAGATCTGTCGGTTCCGGATGGGCATCCGCTAAACGTGTTCCAGAAGGAAAATGAGGCCATCACGTGGGAAGTGACCGCACTGGATAAACTATTCAGTGAACTCGATACACTTACCGGTGACGCCGCTGCCGGACAGGTGTTCGACGACATCCGCAAACACTTTTTCGCCCTGGCGGATGTGGACAAACACTACCTTCGCAAGGAAAACCTGTTGTTTCCCTTTCTGGAGCAGCACGGGGTCACCGGGCCGTCCACCGTTATGTGGGGCAAGCACGACGAAATCCGGGAATGGCTCAAGGCCGGGTCGGCGGCATTGAAAGAACTGACCGCCGAAGTAACAGCGGAAGATTTATCCGCAGTGGTAGACTTTGCCCTGCGCCCCGCGTCCAACGGCGCGGCGGAAATGGTAATGAAGGAGGAAGAAATCCTCTTCCCCATGGCATGGGAAAAGCTGGATGAATCCGAATGGGCACAGGTTCACCAGCAGACCGGGGATTATGGCTACTGCCTCATTGAACCAAAAACCGAGTGGCAACCAACTGTATCCCTTGAAGAATCAGATGACAGGGGAAAACCCGGGCGAATCCGTCTCAGTACCGGAACCATGACGGAAAAGGAGTTGGCGGCGATTCTCAACACCATCCCTTTCGATATGACTTTCGTGGACAAGGACGACACCGTTCGCTACTTTACACGGGGGAAAGAGCGGGTTTTTGCCCGGAGCAAGGCCATTATCGGCCGTAAAGTCCAGCATTGCCATCCCCCGAAGAGCATGCACATTGTGGAAAAGATTCTGGATGATTTTAAGGCCGGCAGAGAGGAAAGTGCCGCATTCTGGATCAATCTCGGGGGAAAATTTGTTCATATTGAATACTTTTCCCTGCGCGGTGACGACGGCGAATACCTCGGCACACTGGAAGTCAGTCAGGACCTGACGGAAAAACGCGCTCTGGCGGGGGAGCAGCGGCTCTTAACTTACAGCAGTCAAAAAACGGGAGAAGGCCATGGGCAGGACTGAGAAAGCAGCCATTACCCCGGACACAAAGGTCGGTAGCCTGCTGGATAATTTCCCGGAACTGGAACCGGTGCTGATGGCACTGTCCCCCAAGTTTGAAAAACTGAAAAATCCGGTGCTGAGAAAAACCGTGGCAAAGGTGGCAACGCTTCGTCAGGTGGCGAAAGTGGGGGCAGTGCCCCTGCCCCTGCTGATCAACGAGCTTCGCCGGGCCGCCGGCATGGAGGATCTGGAGCTGGACACCGTCAATCCGGCTGACATAGCGGTTCCATCCTGGCTGAACGGTGCCAGACCCGTTGAAGCCATAGACATCCGGGATGACATTGATGCAGGTGTTCAGCCCATCTCCATTGTCATGAAAAAACTGAACACCCTGAACGAAGGCGAAATCCTGAAAGTCATTGCCCCTTTTGAACCGGTACCCCTCATTGACCTTGCGAAGAAGAAGGGCTTTGCAGTACACTTGGATAAAGAAAACGATACCGGTTTCATGGCAGTTTACTTCAGGAAATCGGAATAGAGGAGGCGGAAAATGTCCGAACTGATGCATGGGAATGGCGATAAGGTTGAAAGTCTGCTGAAATTTTCCCTTGGAATCATCAACGGCGAAAATGGCCGGGAATTGATGGACAAATATAGTTATGCCATTGAAAACGTCACCCCGAGGGACATTGTGGACATGGAAAACCGCCAGCTTTCCCTCGGCGTCCCCATCGATGCCATCAAGGAAACCATCGGAAAAGTCATCAACGTCTTCTTCAAGTACCTCAAAGACTATCCGTGGGAAAAACCATCACCTGGAACCTTTCTCTTTGACATGATGGCAGAAAACCGGGCGTTGGAAGCCCACCTCACCGGAACCAAAGAACTGGTAAAGAAGCTGAACAAAGAAACAGACGAAACCAAGCTGAAGCCATCGGAAACCCTTGATAAACTCCAAAAATCCATCGCACGGCTCTTGGAATTCGAGATTCATTACGACAAAAAAGAAAACATCCTCTTCCCTGCGCTTGAGAAAAGCTGGGACTACTCCCGGCCCCTGCAGGTCATGTGGTCCATTGACTCTGACATCCGAAAATCCCTCCGCACCCTCAGGGATATCCTCTCGGTACCAACACCAAACCTGACTGAACTGAACCGGGAACTGGGGAAATACTACTTTCTCGCCCACGGCATGGTGTTCAAAGAAGAACTGGTGGTTTATCCCCTGGCCACCGAAACCTTGAGCCCTTCGGATTTTGAAGAAATGCGCCGCCAGTCTTTCGAGCTGGGCTTCGCCTTCATCGAAGCGCCAACTCCCCCGAAAGAGATAGCGGAGATAAAACCGTCCGGGGCGATTGATGCCACACACTTAGACCTGGAAACCGGAAAAATGAAACTGGAACAGCTCATTCAAATGCTCAACACCCTCCCGGTGGACATGACCCTCATTGACGAAACCGACACCGTCGTTTACTTCTCCAACCCCAAAGATCGGCTCTTCTCCCGCTCCAAAGCCGTCATCGGGCGAACCGTCCAGAATTGCCATCCCCCGGAAAGCGTCCACATGGTCAACGAACTCCTGGAAGCTTTTAGAAAGGGCAAAAAAGACAGCGAGTCCTTCTGGATCACCATAGCAGGCCGCTTCGTCCTCATCCAGTACTTTGCCATGCGGGACAAAGACGGCACCTACCGCGGCTGCCTTGAAGTCTCCCAGGACGTCACTGCCATCCGCTCCCTCACCGGCGAAAAACGCCTGATTGGCGAGTGAGCCGGCCTCCGGCCCGAGTACAAGTGAAAGTGCGAGTGAATATGGAGAAGGAAAAAGAACAGAAAAACAGAAAGGGATTGGTCATTTCCCATTTTGTATCCGTAAGTTAACATTCAGCACTTAGCATTCAATATTTGACTGGCTTCCGGCCTCCGGCCGCTCCATTTTCTACGAAAAACGTTTAATCAGCCAATAGCCCGACCAGCGGAGGAATGCTGAATTGGGGAAATAGGATTTACCCCTTGATAAAAAAGTTCAATATTGTAACCAAAATTGCTGTCGTTCCAGTGCCTGTTCTCCGCCTTGCGCTGTAGCTAACCCCTGCTTCCCCCTCCTGGAACCAGCGCAAAGTACCCACTCTTGTCAAGTTCAGGGTCCGGCCCCATCCTCCTCTACCCCGTCAGTCGCCGTAGCGAGTAAATCCCCGGCCCCGCACCGGTCGCATACGCCCCCCGGCTCTTCTTTCGGATTATCGTATCGCCGAAGGCGCCGTAGGCCTCCCGGATAAAGCCCCTGGAGCCAATCACCAGCCCATCGGAAAAATGACGGATCCGGTAGCGGAACACATCCCCCTGATTCAGCTCAAACCCCGTGTCTTCAGCGTCTTTCAGGACATCTGCTCCAATCTGCCCCTGCTTCCCTTCCACTTTAAGCCCGCCATTTTGGTACAGGTAGGCCCGGTATAGGGAAAGGGCTTTTCTTTTGTTTGTGAAGGGAAGGCCGTCCCATGAGAGAAAGTTGTGTTTGTTCCCCGCCTGTACCCGGTAAGCGATGCTGGAAAAGCGATAGTCTTCCGGTTTCTCCACCATCTCTGCCCGGACGGGGTTCAAATCTATGTAAGCCAGGCAGGCAAGGAGTGCTTCCCCGGATTCAATCCATACGCTCTTGAACCGGTCTCCCCAGAAGTAGCCCTTACGCTTATGGATACGGTTATACCAGCGGGAAAACACTTGTTTGATATAGCGGACATATTCGGACACATCGGACAGCCGGTTTCGGAGCAGTTCCGGGTCATGAACCAGCATCTGCATCACCCCGCCATCTTTTTTAACCCGTTTGATCAGTTCTTTATCCGGTACTTCATCCCCCGGCTTTACTTTTACCAGCAGATGAAAGTGGTTGGAC
>Ga0164318_10000674_pt1 | contig 27404 bp, 14 predicted proteins | sample GuaBasSedimGuay9_FD_113734 | JGI IMG/M metagenome (GOLD analysis project Ga0164318, IMG submission 113734) | Subseafloor sediment microbial communities from Guaymas Basin, Gulf of California, Mexico - Guay9, Core 4571-4, 0-3 cm | ecosystem: Environmental > Aquatic > Marine > Hydrothermal vents...
ATCATTCTTATAACCTGCAAAAATTAATCTTCCCTTTTTCAAAATAATAAAAAAATCACAAATATCGTATAAAAAATCAAAATTATGTGAAGAAATAAATATTATTTTATCTTTTTTTATATTTAAAATTAAATTCTTAATATCATCAAGAGTAAATGCATCTATTCCATTATCAGGTTCATCAAAAAAAATTATTTGTGGATTATCAATAATTGCCTGAGCAATATTCAATCTTTGTAAGTAACCTTTTGAAAGTTTTTTTACTAAATAATTATAATACGAATCTATTTTTAAATCTTTTAAAAAATATTGTTTATCTGTATGTTTTAAAACTGCAAAATAATCTAAAAATTCTCTTACAGTCAAATTAGGGAAAAAATTTATTTTCTCAGGAGCATATCCAACCCTTACATTCTTATCTATTATAAAAGAGCCTGAAAAATTAATATCATTTCCAGACAATATATTAATTAAAGTAGTTTTACCCGACCCATTTTCTCCAAAAATTGCAACTGCACTATAAATATCAACAGAAAAGTTTATATTCTCTAAAATAACTTTATTTTTTATTTTTTTAGATAAATTATTAATTTTAATCATCAAAGATTAATCTTGATCATCCGGGGGATCTTCATCATCAATAAAATCATCATCTGAATTACTATTAAGAAAATCAGTTAAATTTTGAAACCCATCATAAAACTCTGATAAATTATCAGTCCAGTTAGAAAATTCATAATAATTATCAGGTATTTTCAATTTTTGTTTTTCTGCAAGTTTATCAAGATCAATAGCATCTTCACCCAAATTTTTTCTTATAGACTCTAAAAAAAGTTCATCTATAGTTTTAGTTTGATTAAACTCTAACAATTTCAATGTATATCTTAACAAATGAATACCATCACGCGTAGAAAAATCCAAATCCAAATCATGAGCTTTCTGAAGATAATCAACACATAACTGAATTAATCTATCCGGAGCGAAATCAACATGATATCTCAAAATTTTTTCTTCTTCCTCAATCTCAGGAAAATCAAGCACTATTTTAGGCTGTAATCTGCTAATAATATAGTCCGGCACCTCAAATGTTGAAGCATCCTCATTCATTGTAACACAACATCTAAAATCAGGATGAGCTTTAATCTTTAATCCAGTAATAACACTTTCAATACTTCTTCTATAATCGAAAAGAGAAGCAAGTGATGCCCATGATTTTTCATTCATTCTATTTGCCTCATCAAGAATAACAACCCCTCCTTTTATCATAGCTGTAACGATCGGACTCGCATAATATGATAATTTGCTGTTTTCATCAAGATATGGAGTAATTAATAAATCCTCAGGCCTTGTATCACTCGTACACTGAAATATATATATTGGTTTTTTTATTCGTTTTGCAGCAGCAATAGCAAGGGTTGTTTTACCTACACCTGGCTTACCTAATAATCGAGGTATCATAGGAATATCTTTATCATTTAAAACAATCCATGCTGCAAGAATATCATTAATATATTCCTGCATCCCAATCCATTCTATAGTTATATCCTCCGGAGAACTAAGATGCAATTTTATACCATTTATAACTACTGTCTCCATTTAATATCCCGGCCTTCCTAATAGCTAAACATATTTTTCTTATATGCTTCAACTCCTGGCTGATTAAAAGGATTTACTCCCAATAAATAACCATTCAAAGCTGTTGTCTTTTCAAAAAAATATATCAATTCCCCTAAAACAAATTCATCAATTTTATCAATTTCGAAGCTTAAACAAGGCACACCTCCATCTTGATGAGCTTGCAATGTCCCCAAATATGCCCTTTTATTTATTTCATTGACATCAAAATCTTTTAAATAATTCAATTGATCTATATTTTCTTTATCTTCAGGAAAATTTAAAATATTGCTTTGATTAACAAACAAAAATGTCTCAAAAATAATTCTAGGACCATCCTGTATCCATTGTCCTAATGAGTGAAGATCTGTCGTAAAAACAGTTGATGCTGGAAATAATCCCTTATTATCTTTACCTTCACTTTCACCAAAAAGTTGTTTCCACCATTCAGAAAAATATCTTAATGAAGAATTAAAAGAAGATAAAATTTCTATTTTTTTGCCATTATTATACAAAATATCTCTTACTGCAACATACTGATAAACAAAGTTTTTATCCATATCTTTTATTAATGATTCCTGCTGAACTACAAAAGCTCCTTCCAATAATTTCCTTATATCAAAACCAGCGACAGCAATAGGTAAAAGCCCCACAGGTGTTAATACTGAAAATCTACCACCAATATTATTCGGAATAATAAATGTCCTATAACCATTTTTATTTGAAAGCTCTCTTAACAGCCCCTTGCTTTTATCCGTAGTTGCAATAATTCTTTTTTGTACCTCCTGTACATTATATTTTTTCTCTAATAACTGTTTCAAAAATCTAAAAGTAACAGAAGGCTCTATTGTAGTACCGCTCTTTGAAATAACATTAATATAAAAATCTTTATCAGCTAAAAACTTCAATAGCTTATCAAGATATTCCGGTTCTAAATTATATCCGGCAAAAATAACCTTACTATGTTCAAATGGCATGGTTAAAGCTTCAATGATAGCTCTTGCGCCAAGATAAGAACCACCAATTCCGATAACAACCAAATAATCACCAGAAGATCTGATTTCTTTTGCAGTTTCCAAAATTTTGGCAAATTCATCAGAATTTGGATAAAATTCCGGTAAATTATACCAGCCAGTCCAATCATTTTTTTCAGGATCAAGCTTTTGCTCTACAGGAACTATTTTATCAAGATAAGAATCAAACACCTGTTTATCAATATAATCAAAAATATCATTTAATTTAAAACTAATATTTTTCATTTTTTACATCCTTTCTTGCCAGTCAATATTTCAAAAAGCTTACAATATTCTTCAATTGTTTTATCAAAAGTATGCTCATTTAAAATAGCATTTTTTTGCCACCTTTTCCAATCATCAATATTATTATAATAATAACCAATAACTTTATCCAATTTAAAGAAAAAATCTTCTTTATTTCCAGGATTAAAATGAAAACCGTTACCATGTTCAAAATTATCAAAAATATTAATAATAGTATCTTTTAATCCACCTATATTAGAAGCCAATGGTAAAGCTCCATATCTCATAGCATACAATTGAGAAAGTCCACCTGGTTCTACCAATGATGGCTTTACTAAAATATCTATTCCAGCAAAAAAATCTTTAATCTCCTGCTGATTAAATCTATTAAGAAAAACAAAATTTCTATTAAATTTAGATTTTATATCTAAAATTTTATTCTCATATTCAACATCACCTTCTCCAATAAAAATTAAATTGACATTTCTTTTCAAAAGTTCATCACTATTTTCTATAATAAAATCTATACCTTCATCTTTTGTCAATCTATTTATAATACCAATTAAAGGCCTATTATCCTCTATCAAATCAAATTTCCTTAATAAATGCTTCTTGCATTCCACTCTATTTTCAACAGACTCTGCTGAAAAAGTAGCTTTTATGGAAATATCTCGATCAGGATTCCATTCTTCATTATCATACCCTATAGAAATACCTTTTAATTTATATTTATAAATTTTATAAACATCATGCAAACCAAACCCAAAATCCGGCATTATTACCTCATCTACAAATTTTTCACTTGGAACAACAATAGCATCACTAAATATTATGCCTCCTTTTAAAAAATTCAATTTACCATAAAACTCCAATTTATCCGGTGTAAACAAATCCCATGGAAGATTTGTCAATGGCATATCAAATTGAGAAAATACCCCCTGATAAATAGGATTATAAATAGTGTGAATACTTGTAGTATTAGGGAAAAAATTTTTATAAATTGTTTTCAAATACACAGGTATCAAACCTGTCTGCCAATCAATCGTATGAATCAAATCTGGCTTGCATTCTAACTTAATCAGTAAATTTAACGCTGCCTGGTTGAAAAAAATAAACCTTTCAGCATTATCAACATATTCTTTATTTCCAACACTATATAAATATTCTCTATAAAAATATTCATCATTGTCTATAAAATATACAACATAATTTTCACAATCTGCTTTATATATACTTGCCTTAATCTCAATACCCATCATATTAACAACAATATCGAATCCCGCCTCTTTAATATTAAATTCCGCGCTCATATTCTTTATTTTTTTATAAAAAGGCAATATCAAAATAGTACTGTTCATTCTTTTACTAATTCCCTTTATAAAAAAATAAACAAATTTACCCAGACTCCCAGTATCAATATAAGGATGTGCTTCTGATGCAATGAAAACATAATCCATTTTTCCACCTTATCGCCTACTTTATTATAATAATAATAAAAAATCTAAACTAATCAAGCACTTTTTTATTAAGCTGGCTCTTTTATATTTATATAAATTTATTTAAAAATCTAAATAATTATTTATTATCTAAAACACTCCTAATTATTCTTAAAAAATCCTCTACAGAAAAAGGTTTATGAATAAACTTAACATTTTTTCTAGTCAACAAATTAGTATCAAAAAAATAAGAATCTGTATATCCTGAAGCAAAAATAACCTTGAAATCATCCCTAAACTCCAATGCTTTCTCAATAAAATCTTTTCCATTCATTTCTGGCATCACCATATCCGTAACAATTAAATCTATTTTAATATCATTATGCCTCTTCAAAAAATCTAATGCCTCTTTTCCATTCTTAGCAGTATAAACATTATAACCAAACATTTCCAAAATATTTAACTCAATATTTTTAACTATTTCTTCATCTTCAACAATCAAAATTGTTTCATTTCCTCTAACATAAGGATTAATTTCTATTTTCTTATTTTCTTCTTTCATTTCTTGTTCAGGAACAATAGCAGGAAAATAAACCTTAAACATCGTACCCACCAATGGCTCTGAATAAACATAAATATACCCCCCATGCTGCTTAACAATACCATAGACCATAGAAAGCCCCAAGCCAGTCCCTTTACCAACCTCTTTTGTTGTGAAAAAAGGATCAAAAACTTTTTTCTGAAGTTTTTTATCCATACCAATACCATTATCCGAAACAGTAAAATAAACATATCTACCAGGTTTAGCCCCAGGCTTATCTAAAATTGCCTTTTCATCAAATACTGTCTCTCCAGTTTCAACAATAATATATTTCTTCCTCTTATCTTCTTTCAAAGCCCTAAGAGCATCCCTTGCATTAACAACAAGATTTATCAAAATTTGTTCTATTTGAGTTTTATCAGCTTTTATATATGAAATATTTTTAGAAAAATAAAACTTTAATTCAATATCCTCTCCTATGGTCCGCCTTAACATTTTTTCTAAAGAAGATATAATCTCATTAAGTTCCAACACTCTAAAATCACTCTCCTGTTTTCTGCTAAAAGCTAATAATTGTTTAACTAAACTTTCTGCTTTTTTCCCTGCTTCCAAAATCGAAGAAACATTATCATACAAAGGCATCCCTTTTTTCAAATTCATTAAAATCATTTCAGAATAGCCGTTTATAACTGTTAAAAGATTATTAAAATCATGGGCTACCCCACCTGCTAAAAGTCCCAATGACTCCATCTTTTGAGAATGGGCAAGATGCATTTGTATTTTTTTCAAATTAGTTATATCTCTGATAGTACCATGAAAACCTATAATATTACCTTTATAATCATATACATTTCTACCAGAAAGCAAGCCTACTAATGTTGAACCATCTTTCTTCCTAAATTCTACCTCAAAATTACTTATTTGCCCATTACGTTTCCTAACTTCTTTAAAAAGAACTATTCGGTCCTCAGGATTTCTAAAGAAATAAGTTACTTTATGATTAAAAAATTCCTCATCTGTATAACCCAATAATTTATAAGCTGTAGAATTAATAGTTACAATCTTATCTGTTTTACTATCAGTAACAAAAATAATATCCTGTGATACCTCAAAAATTCTCCTATATTGCTCTTCCTTTTCTCTTAACTTATTTTCCACATCTTTTAATTTAGTAATATCTATATGTATTCCTATAAATCTTCCAGGCTTCTCATAGATATCTCTTTCTACAATAACACCTTTACCTAAAATCCACATCCATGAACCATCTTTTCTTTTAAATCTAAACTCTTCTTCAAATCGTGGTGTTTTACCCTCAATATGCATTTTAGCTGATTTCATTACTCTATTAATATCATCAGGATGCACTCTTTTCTTAAATTCTTCCAACCTTGGGGGAAATTCACCAGGATCATATCCTGCCATTTTATAATATACTTCATCATAATACACCTCATTAGTAAGTAAGTTCCAATCCCATACTCCATTTTTTGCCGCAAACCTAATCTTTTCCAGTGTATCTACCTTTTTTTCTAATTCTTTTATAAGTCGTTTAAAATCTGTTATATCTATAGCAACAAGAATATATTCTTTTTTTTGAGATAAAAAAGATGCAAATAAAAATACCCATTTTTCTTTACCTTCTTTATCACAAAATAAAACCTCTCCTTCAAACTTTTGAGCTGAAAAAATATAATCATAATTCATCGATTTAGAATCTCTCAAATACAAAATAGAAAAATCTTTCCCAATAATCTCATCTCTGCTATATTTAAATATCTTTTCAGCACCTGAATTATAATTTAATATAGTTTTATCAATACTAATCTCTAAAAAAGCGAGATTATTCCATCTCTCAAAGAAATTAGTAAATAATTCTCTGCTACGACTCATAATCTCTTTAATCCCTGCATAAAATTAATAAAAATATCCCGTTAATAATATAATATAAAAAAAATATATCAAATAAAAAAAATTTTATAAAAATTTATATTTTCTGAAAAACAAAAAGCCCTCTCTAAAAAAGAGGGCTTAAGGGGGGAGATATAAAAACATCAATTACATAAAAATATTAAAAGTATATCTATGAACATACCTTAATCTATTTAAATTATTATAAGAATAATCAAAGCTAAAACTTAATTTTCCATAAGAGAATTTCAATCCTGCACCAAAAGTCAACCCTTCTTCTGAATTCTTCTTAAATAAAGAAGCATATCCCGCTCGTAATGCTAAATCAAAAAATCTATTAGGAGAAAATATATATTCTGTCCCCAAATTTATAAATTCTGTATTATTATTAGGATGCACTGCATCACATGCAAAATTTAACTTATGCTTTTCAGAAACAATAGGATGAAGAACAAATCCTACTCTATAATAAAGAGGCAATGGCCATGGATCTGTTCCTAAAAAAGATTTAATTCTGTCATTATTACCATCTTCATTTGGATTAATATCAGCAGGAATCAAGGTATTTAAACCAGATAATTGCATCTTTGTACCAAAATTACTGATAGACATACCAATTTCCATACCATCCTTTCTATCACCCGTAGGAGAAAAGAAATAAGTATTAATATGAACACCCAAATTTACAGAAAATGCACTTGCTGACATCATATAAATTTTCTCATAAATATAGTTTGTGGTAAATCCAAAAGCAAACCAATCTGTAATATTCCTACCAAATCCTAAAGAAAAATTAATATCACTGGATGTAAAGGTCTGGCCTGTACCCTCTTGATATTCAAGTGTAGTAACATTCATATCATTCATCGATAATGAAGTTATACTAATACCAAAAGTTCCAACATTCTGGACAGGTACACCTAATGAAATATAATTAATATTTATATCTGAAACCCAGGGCAAATTCATAACAGAAAAAGTATTATAATTAACAAAAGATAACCCCGCCGGATTCCAATACATGGAAAAAAGATCTTTACTTATAGCTGCTCCTGCATTTCCCATAGCAGTTACTCTACTTCCCATACCGATTTCAAGAAAATTCGCAACAGTTGTTCCTGTATTTGTCCTTGCATAAAAATCTTTGGTCATAAATAATAAAACTAAAAATATCATTATATACTTATTCATTTCAAACTCCTTTATTTCTACTTAATTATTGCAAATTTTCCAATATGTTCACCAACACCAGGAGCATCCACATGATATAAATAAATTCCAAAACCTATTTCTTTACCATCATTATTAAGCATATCCCAATGATAAGAGCCATTTGAATATTCATTATTAACTTCTATTGTTTTTACTAAATTTCCACTTATTGTATAAACTCTAATTGTACATTTTGCAGGCAGATTATTAAATAATAATCTCCTTTGCTGATTGTATCCTTCTCTAATTCTTGGTTCCATCATATTGGTAACTATATAAGGATTTGGCACAACTGTTATTTTATCAAGATTCTTTTTAGCAATTTCTCTATCAAAATTTTTAGTTTCTGTAACTTTAATCATCAAACTATCTGTTTCTAAAAATGGCCTTTGCTGCCTTATCTGATAAATATATTCAGCTTTAGGTAAATTCTGTCCTGTAGAATCAAAAAATACTTTAAAACCATCATTATATTTTCTTCTCGTTCCAGATTTATATTCTTCACCAATAATTAAAAAGTCTTTATCAAGATTAAGAACACCATTTTGATCCTGATCTACAACTAATAAAGAAGCAGTATCAGGTTCACCACTTTCTGTAAAAAAATTACGATTTATTACATAAAAAGGAACTTTATAATTAGTTAAAGTAGGAACTCCTCTATAAGCTGATATAGCATCAGATGTTGAATAGATAGTATCATCAGTAAAAATAATATCATAATCCCATGGTATTCTTTCGATTTTTATTCCGGGTTCTACTCTTATATAAGCATCTCCATTCACCCAGCCATTCCCCGGCAAAGTATCGCTCCAAAATTTTGTTTTAAATAATCTTAATTTTAACTGAATACCATCGAACACATCTGTGGTGACAGTATCATACACCGTAGACCACTGAATAACAGTATCCTGTTGTTCGTCATCTAAATCAATAATGCAATATTCTGTATTGTCATATTTAAAAGTTTTTGGAGAATAATTCATATATCTATTAACTTTAAATTTAATTAAATATCTATGATTTTCTTTTAATTCCAGAGGATTGAAAATACTATAATCCAAAATTTGGCCAGTACCTACCATATGTTCCTGCTCAACAAAAGCAATATCACCAGGGACAAAACCAGCTGCTGTAGAATGAGGAGTAACCACAGCAACGTTCTTCCCTTTTTTAACTACATTACCATGTTCATCCACCTTAAGAACAATAGTATTTTCAGATGGAGGTAAATAATATGGATCTCCATATCCAAAATCATATGCTACAAGAGCATAATAATATGTTCTGCCGTTTTGAACATCTGTATCAATCCAGAAATGTTGTAAACCAGTATCATCACCTAAATAATAACTTGTTCCATCTACCGGGTTGTCTGAATAACCTGTAATACTATCAATTTTATCAAACTGAGCAACAGGTTTTCTATATAAAGGATTCCCCATACCATCTGTAATAACCATAGGTTCATCAAAAAATGGCTCTGTAGATTTATAAATTTTATACCCTTCAAAATCATTAATATAATCCAAATACGGATCTTTTGAAGATTCTGCTATATCATTCCATGTTAAAATCACCCTGCCATTATCGGCAATTGCCTTTAATGTTGGCATTGTAGGAGGCTTTGCAAATTGATAATCATTGTTATATATATTTTGAACTGTATTTTTTTTCTTTATTAACAAAGGCACCTGAGGATCAGATAAATTTTTATATGGAAAATCCCAGGAATTAACCATTGCTAACGAAATACGCTCTGTCTGTTCTTCTTTAATCAAAAATGGTCCTGAAGAAAAAACCTCGATCAAATTTCCGCTTGAAGAATTTGCAATTAATCCACCAGTAAAAATATCCCACATTGTTTTATCATTATTAAACCAAATAGCATCTGGTGAATCATCCACAGGAAACATTCTAAAAGCAGTTAAACCAACCTGATCCGATTCATCTTTATCAGTTCGCCCAAAATTAGGTTCTCCTTGATCTGGTCTTCCATTAGCTTCTGTACCATCAGGGTCAGGACCAAAATAATTATCATCATCTGGTCCTACACCGTCAGAACCAACATCATCATAAATAAATTCACCTGGATCCCATTTCCCATTTTTATTTTCATCATCATAAGGCCTCCAATCTTGATCCTCATCACCAGTCCAGTGTGCAGTCGGTCTTCTTTTATAAAAACTTTCAAATTTGTTTCTATCAATTTGAGTACCGTCTGGACCTTCTAAAGGATTTTCTGTCCATTCTCCTGCATCATTATCTCTTTTTTCATTTATAATTCCATCTCTATCATTATCTCTACTATCCCAGGGAATTCCCGGAGATTCAAGATATGCAATACCTGCAACTCCAACAGGAATACCTCCTTTACCAACACCATTTCTATCAAAAGCATAAGCCATATTAATAGGCGCAGCAAGATATATTCCAATTTCATCATCACCTTCATCACCAATATTATTATCTACCCAAAAACCCAATGTTGTTTCATATAAATTATTTGTAGACATACTGGTACAATCATAATGCCAGAATACCACATCTCTTGCCATAGGATTCGACCACTGAAAACCACGTACGCCAACTCTTAGCCCAAGACCACCCCATTTATGCTGATTTCCAGATGAATCAATAATAATTTTCTGTCCATGAAAGGGATCAAATTTATCTATATATTCAAAATCTAATGCATCATTCACTACAAAATAAGTTTCAAGATCAGCATTTGTTTTCCCTCTACCAAAAAAACCATTCCACTCTATATTGCCTTCTGCATCAACCCAATCAGGATGATCAGGCCATACTGTAACAGGCCAAGAATTCGGTTCATCACTCAATGCAGGCGTATCAAAATTTGGATTACAATATCCAGGCACAGGATAAAAGCCCCATACCAACCCGGTATTCGGATCCTTGTCCTGATGTTCTCTATAATGAGTCTGGCAAAAATATAAAGTATCTGCCCCTATAGAACCAGGAGGCAAAACATTCCCATTTTCATCAATAATTAATTTTTCACCAATTAACAATGCTATTCCATCATTCATTTTTATACCAGAACCAATAGGCCATTCAGAACCATCTGTTGCCGGCCAATCCCCAAGCTGTGTATTATTAAAAAATTTTAAACTAACTCTATTCCCATTCATAAATCCTACCTTAACCCAGTTCGGATCACCAGCAGGCTCATTTATATAATTCTCTGTCTGGGCAAATATGGCTACATTAAAAAACAACAGCAAAAATAACACTAATTTATATTCTTTCATATTCTAACTCCTTTTAATAAATAAAATTAAAAGATAAACCTACTTTAACCATTCGCGGCTGAGAATAATAATCTGGCCTGTATAAAAATTCCTCCAAAGTAGTAAAATCACTTCTATAATTTTCTTTTAATGTCTCAACATCTAAACTGGAATTTGCTCGCCCTGTTGTAGAAAATACAGCATTCTCATTCAAATTATCAAATAAATTATAAACCTCTAAATAAAATTTTGTCTTTATCTTCTTTGTAATATTAAAATTATAATGTAAACTAAAATCTGCATTGAATCTCGATGGCATATCAGAATTATTTTCTGGAATATCAGCTTTTGCAGAATATGAATCAACTTTAGGCTCATACGTATAAGGTGTATTAGAATTCCAGTTAAGAATCAAACTCGCATCTAAATTTTTATATTTATAACCAACAGAAGCATTTAATGTGTGCCTCTGATCATAATCAAGCCTTGTTAATTTTATAACCGGAACTGCTGTACCTGCTTTTAAAAAAAACTGTTTTGGATTACTTGCTTCACCTTCTGCATATTGCAAAGAATAATTAAAATTAAAAAACAATCTATCATATTGATAATCTACATTTAAAATTATTCCCTTAGCTGTTGCATAATCCAAATTATCATATAATCCATAAACCCTTGCATCATAAGTTTGAACAGACTTTAAAGTTAACAAATTATAAATATCTCTATAAAAAACAGAAACATCTACAACAAGATTTTTATATACTTCTTGCTGCAATCCAACTTCATAACTAACTGTTTTTTCTGCTTTAAGTCTTGGATTTCCCATTTGAGTCTCATAATTATAACTACTCACATGAAAATTATGCTCTTTGTATAAACTATAAAAACCAGGCATCTGAAAAAAATGACCATAAGAAAAATGAAGTGATGCCGCAGAACCTAATTGATAGGCAAGGCCAAAACGAGGACTTATTTGATACTGAATCTCTGCATCTTTATATTCACTTCTAAATGTCACAGCCATATTAGAATTATCCGGATTTCTATAATCTGTCGGATATTTTGAAGCAGGATCAAACATATCAAATCTCACACCTAAATTAATAACCATCTCTTTAAATTCCATTTTATCTTGTAAATATGCCGAAAATTCTCTCGGCTCCTTTGTATAAACTTCTGTATAAAAACTTTCATCATCCATTACTCTAGGAATGAATTCACCGCTATTGGTAGTATTTCCATTAATTATATCATAATGTTTTACCTTAACTGTATTCAAAGAATATTCAAATCCAGTTTTAAACTCGTGAATAATATTCAATTGATAATTTAAATCAAACTTTAATGTCTTTTTTATAAATCCATTATGATCCCATAACTTATAATTCCCTCCTGTATAAAAACCAGGACGAGAATAACTATACTTTGGATGCACATACCTTGAATCTAAAGGATTTTTATAAACATAACACATATTTTCTGTTTCATACTGAATCAATTTCAAATTATAAAACAATCCTGGTGTCAAAACATGATTAATATCTAACGCATAATAATCTGAATTATTATACAAAGTAGGAGCTCCATCTGGTACATATTTATACATCCAACCATCATCCCCATGATATTGCTTATCAGTAATACCAGATTCATAATATCCACCGGTAGTTTTATATTCATTCCTGTTCAAAATAGAAGAAAAAGATATTTTTAAATTTGAAAAAAGCCTCAAAGTTAATTTCGCAAAAGCAGATTTAGATAAACTATTATTCAAACTAACTTCTTTACCATCTCCTGTATGCTCGCTATACCACTCAGCTGAATTTATAGATTCAAAATTTGAAGAATCTGTCACATTAAATCTTCTGATTCCATAAATATACCCACCGTCATTATTGTATCTACCATTAATAAAAAAAGTTAATCTATTTTTAATAATTGGTCCTGAAAATGTGAATTTATAATCTTTTATTCTATTAAAATCTTTATTATCTATACCAGTAAAAATATTATCATGAGAAGAAACATAATTTCCAGCATACATAAGAATTTTACCAACAAAATTATTACCACCTTCCTTTGTTACAGTATTTACAATACCACTCATCGCTTTACCATATTCAGCATTAAATGTACCACTTATAACTAAAATATCCTGAACAGATTCGGGATCAACATCAACTGCGGACTCTCTGCTACTTGAAAAATCATTATTAACCATAACACCATCAATCATATATGCAACCTCTCCTAATCTTCCCCCTCTAAAATGGCCATCAACAACTCCAGCCTGCATATCAACTAAACTATTTACATTCTCAACTGCAAGAACATCTATTCTATCAGCTGATAAAGTACTTTTAGATGATGTCAAATCCTTTTGGATTCTCTCTTTTGTAGCAACAACAACAACCTCTTCTCCTTTTATAGCCTCTTCTGTCATCTTAATATCTAAAAAAGTAGTTTTATCTACAGAAACATCTACTTTCAGTTTTTGAGTTTTATAACCAATAACTCTTACTACTAATGTATATGTGCCTGGTGCTATATTTGTTATAAAAAAATTTCCATCAATATCTGTTGCTGCTCCCATCTTGTCAAATATCTCAACTTCTATTCCTTCAAGCCATACTCCTTCTATAATAACATTCGCACCAACAAGAGGTTCTCCTGTATTAGCATCTCTAACTTTACCAGAAATTTTACCTGTAGTACCAGCATACAATACATAACTCAACATCAGTATATCCACCAAAAATACAAAGAAAAAAATCCTTAAATATTTCATCATTGCCTACTCCTTTATTTTATTTTTATAATCTTATGTGTTATAACCTGCTTCCCCAGATCCATTCTAATAAAATAAATTCCAGAACTTAAATCAGATAATTTTGTAGAAGATAAAACTAATTTATTAAATACACATACTCTTTCCCTATAAACCAATTTCCCCAATAAATTAAATATTTCAAGATTACAACTCTTACCCGCAGGCAAATTATCAATAATAATAAAATCTTTAAATACAGTAGGGTAAATTAAAACTGAATTACATAAATTATCGCTTTCATTAATAGATGTAGGACTTAAAGTTTGGACCACAATAGAATCATATACAACATATGTACCATCGTTAGCTTTAATCTTAAAAATATGAGCCCCTAAATCATCATTAGAAGGAATGTATTGATAACTACTAAACCTCGATGCCAGAGAACTTTTAATTAATTTCCCATCCTTATATAAATAAACTAATACCATATCATTATCTTTATCTGTTATATCAAACTCAATATTTAAAGTATCCTCAACATAAACAACGGTATCCTTTGTTATAAAATTTATTTCTGGCGCAAAATTTATATCATTAACAACTATTTCCTTTACAAAATTTTTATAAATATAGTTCTTATTATAAAAAATTAATTCAACAATATTGTTACCTACAAAAGAATTACCAAATTTAAAAGAAAAATTTAAAGTATCCGAATAGTAACTATCAAGCTTATAATAAGTCTTTCCATTGATTCTAAAAACAAATTTTATTGAATCGCTTAAATTTAAATTATAATTAAAAATTAACGAATCATCCTCATTAATTTCTAAATAATCATCTAAAGGAGAATTTAATACCACCTCTGGCACCTGAATATTATCATAAAAAGAAACATAACCCGATAAAAGAGCAAGCATAGCACCAAATAAATTAATATCCGGCTCATTAGACGCCCATGAACCATCATCATCAATATAACATTTTGCAGGAGGGGTTGATCTGGTAAAATATTGAGGTAATACAGGATCATCATATATAGAACCATCAGGCCCTTCTACAACCAATCCCTCAACTGGTAATTCTATCTTATCAGCAATACACTGTGAATGATGGGGATGTTTTACCTCCCTGGGATGCTCACCTGTTATAAAAATTTTATCATTAATATTTCTACCTAACATATAAGAAATTGCATTTGTAGCATATTCAAAATATTTATCTTCATTTAAAATCCTGCTACCAACCACAAGATCAAATCCTAAATCCAAAACAAACAAATTTGATCCCCATCCATAATCGTAATATTCTATAGGACATAAAAATCCATCACTATCAATATGAGCTACTGTTTTATCACATAATGAACGCAAATTATTTAACAAAATAGTATTAATATCTGAGTCTTTATTTTCAAATTCATTGACTAAATAAGAAATTCCTCCAAAATTTGAAGGATTATCCCACGAAGAATAAAATTTCAAAGGATTATATCTATTTACATATTCATTAATATAGTCCCTATACTTTTCTTCTCCTGTATTTATAAATAATTCACATGCCAACCAAAATTTTTCAGCTTTAAAATTTCTATCAGGGTATCCTCCTTCTTCTACTCCAGGAGGTAAGTTATAATAAACACCTGCTGGATATTTTTCTAAAAAATCCCAGGATAATAAAGCTCTACTCATTAATGTATCAGAAAATTCAGGTAAATACTCTCTATAAATCCTTGCTCCCAAAGCAAATAATGCCCCCGTAGCAGCTGTAGAAGCAGAAGATACTGGCATGGTATATCTTATATCTGGATCCTTTTCAGGCATAATAAATGCTCCATATCCTTTTGATCTCAGTTGATGATATACTGCCCCATCATCTCGTTGCATCTTCAACAGAAAATCAATCTCATATTTTGCTTCATCCAGAATATCAGGTATACCATTCCCTGATTCTGCTATATTTAATCTATCACTAGAAATATTATCTTTAAAAATTTGATAAGATTCTAATAAAAATCCAGCAGTATATGCTCCATTATTAGAGTATTTACCAAAATCTCCTGCATCATGCCAACCTCCCACAAAATCTCTATGACCTAATATACTTCCATCATATTCTAAAATATCAGCATCGTCCCAATGACATTTGTCATGGCTCCAGCAAGATATAAATTTTTTATCTAATTCCATACCGCATCTTTGACTGAATAACCCATGTAACACCTTCTGAAAAACCAAATTATAAACTTCCGTAGATATTTTAAAAGTATCCGATTTTATCCCTTCATATAATTCTATAAAAAATTTACCCTCTTTTCTCAATTCTGTAAAATCACCTATATAAGAATTTTCTCCTGTAGCTTTATCTTTTATTATACTCTTTGTCAATTTCCCATTATAAACAACTTTTCCATTTTCTGCATCTTTTATAAAAAATCCACTAAAAGGAATATTGCAAATAAAAGCTTTAGAACCTGTTAAATAATAACCATAATATGATATATAAATTTTAATCTCTGCATACAAATAGCTATTGAAAAATAACACGATAGTAAAAAAAAGTAATAAAACTTTTTTCATAATAACACCTCTTATTCAAACAAAGGGAGCAGGGAATTACCCCCTTGCTCCCTTTTGATAAAAATACTTAACTACTTCAATAAAACCATCTTTTTAGTTAATGTTTTGTCATCATATTTTAATCTATAAAAATATACACCTGAATTAAATCTGCTCATATCAATAAGTTGTTCATAAGTTCCAGGAGCCATATTTTTATTCTTAATTGGCTCTAATACTTTCTGGCCTAAAACATTATAGACAATAAGAGAAACTTTAGATTCTTTTGCTAAAGTAAATTTAACTTTTGTTGTAGGGTTGAATGGATTAGGATAATTTTGAGATAAAACTGTTTTATTTTTATTAATAATATGATTTTCATTAACATCTGTTTTTTCAACAAATTCTGTCAAAACATAAGTTGAAGTCCATGCAGAAGGAGTCTGCCATCCAGTACCAGGTGCAACACCTGATAAATCTAATCCCTTATCAAAAAGTTCATTGCCAATAGTTGGCGCATCTAAAATTACAATATCAAAAGGAATTTTCATCCCATTAACAGGAACATACACAGAATCAGGATGCTCAGGATCTGCTGTAGTCAATGCTGCAAGAGGAATTGTTGCTTCAACATAGTATCCACTAAAATCAACTGCTTCTTCAACCACAGTTTCTGCTAAATTTACATCCAAACCGCTATATCCATTATATAACCATGCTTTGGCTCCTCGAGTAAATCTTATCTGATAATCTGGTTCTGCACCTCTCATATAAGTAGAATGCAATTTATCAGGATAAGGATATAATCCCAAATATACCTCAACTGCATCATTCATCCATGTCTGTTCACCTTCATATGGAAAATATAAAGAATCATCAACAACTGCAGCTGCTACATATAAATTTTCATTATCCATAGCAACCCAAACCCTTGCAGAACAATCATTATCATTCTCTACTAAATTTGTAGAAGATGTATTATACGCAGTTCCTTGTTCAACACTAAGCTCCCATGCCCAATATCCACCTTCTTCCCATTCTATAACATCACCGTCAAGTTCAAAATCTTCCGGTGGAGGCATAATAGCCTGAACTCCTCTTGCTATATTCGTGGCAGCAATACTATTAGATGGAGCACTTTCATTGCCTGATTGATCAACTGCAGTTACAACATAATAATAAGTAACCTCTTTATCATTAATTGGCGATTCTATTTTATGAACAAATGTACCAATACCTTCGCCAATAGCTTCTTTTAATAAATGAACCCCATCTTGTTCTAAACTACTAATAGGTTGAGAACTATAATAAACATTATAAATCTCATTACTTTCACCATCTACATCAGACCAAGAAATAATATTCATATATTTGTTGCTAACATCTACGTTAACATTTGCAGGAGACGCTGGTGGAATACTATCAATCACTTCTATACCTGCATGAATATAATCTAATAAAACAACTTCTCCTCCTAATAACCCCTCTGCTGTTGTAAAAGTAATTCTATTAATTCTTGTATAATCAGCTGCACCATATAAAGTTACCTCTTCAGAAACCCAAAAAGAACCTGTATCAGGAAACATTTGTAAAGGCACTTTAACCTCATGCCATTGCCCATCTGCTTTATAAAAAGTAGAATCAAGTGCCAATTCTATATCATAAGCCTGATCAGGTCCTGGTCCATCATAATCATCATCTCCTAATACAACATTAATATAAGGTGTATTTTCCTGCACTTTAATCGCAAAATATAAAGTATCATCCTCTTCTCTTAAAACGCTTAAATCAACAGGATTAGGCAAATTAATTGTTGGGCCATCCCATGCATCGGAACCAGTCCAATAAATAGCTTTCTCACCTTGATATACATCATCAGTATATTCAGAATTTACAGTACCGCCAGACCATCCATTAGTGATAAAACCACCAATAGGTGGCGCATCCTTATAAAATACATAAAAATCTAACCCTTCACTCTCTAAATGCACATTATCCAATAAAAACACCAAACTATCTGCATTATTAGTCAAAGGACCAAAACTAAACCCCATGGAAACAATGGAACTTAAATCAAATTTTTCATTATTTAATTCACCTTCTTCTTTATACCAATCAGGAATTACAAACTCACTTAATGGAAATCTAACTTCTTGCCAACCATCACCAATATTAGAAAATAACTCACCATCATCTTCATACTGCCACAATTCTTTACTTGGAGATGTTGATAAACTATCGTAAAAATACACTGCAAAATAAAAATCTTGAGGATTAGCTGGTTTTTGAACCGCTTTAATATAAAAAACAAGCTCAGTCTGACCTAAAAAAGATTTTACAGCACCAAAGCTATAAAGCATATCAGCCCATGAACCCCATGAATTAGCTATATCAGAAAAAGAAGCCTGAACTTTCAAAGCACCAACACCTTCTGTAAAATCTGAAAAATCATCAACAGCAGATAATACAACGCTTGACTCATCATCTTTAGACAATTCTAATAAATTCTTACTCATTAATGAATCACAATTTGTAAGTATTAAATCACTAAAACTACTACCTACAAACATAACCAACAGAAATACAAGCAAATACAATTTTTTAAAGTTCATTACGAACCCCCTTTATTTAATCGGTTAAAAATTAAATAAAAAAACACACTTTACGCAGTATCGCGTACAATTAAATCCGTTCTTACCAACTCTTTCCTGATCTCATAATCATAAAACTCATTCTCATATCTTTTTTTCATCTTATCATGCAACAATTCAAAGGCAATATTTCCAATTTCAACTAAATCCTGTCTTATAGTGGTCAAAGCAGGATATACAAATTTAGCCATGTCAATATCATCATAACCTATAATAGATATATCATTGGGCACATAAAAACCAAATTCCGGCAATACAAGCTCCATTCCAATAGCAATTTCATCTCCCGCAGGAACAAAAAACGCATCAAAATCTTTAAGCCTACCTTGATCATGTAACATTTTAATAATAGATTTTCCTTTTCCAATATAATCAGCATCCTTATATTCTATAAAAAATATATCAGACTGATTTAAAGAATAACCATATTCATTGCAGGCTTTTTTAAAACCTTCATATCTTTCCCTCATAGTAGGATTATCAAAAGGAGCTGTAACCAAACCTATTCTTTTATGATTGGTCTTAAATAAATATTTTCCTGCTTGATACCCCCCACCTTTATTATCAACTATCACAGAATCTATCTTTTTGGAAATATCTTCTAACATCACAAAAGGAAATCTTAAAGCATGAATTAATTCAAGCAAGCTATCCCCAATATCAAAATAAACGCTAATTATACCGTCTACTTTACCACTTAAAATTAAATTCTTCAATATTGCATCATAAGATTCATTCTTCTGATTCTTCTTAGAAACAAATAAAATATCATAATCATTTTCTGTAGCATTTTTCTCTATTCCCTTCAAAACTTCTATCTCGAATCCACTCTTCACATAATAAACAAAAAAAGCAATTGTATTAGTCTTCTTTACTGATAATCTTTTCGCATTTACATCTGGAATATAATTTAACTTTTTTACTACATCAAAAACCTTCTTTATAGTAGATTCTTTAAAATTTCTTTTACCATTTATTATCATTGAAACTGTAGCAGGAGTTACCCCAGCTTCTCTTGCTACATCCTTTAATGTAACTTTTCTCATATTATTTATATAATCGTTTAAATATAATTTGTCAAGTCTTTTTTTTCTTATCTTAGACATTTACAATTTTCCCTAATAATTTATTTAAAATATATGCACAAACACTAAATACAATAATTAAAATTATCCCTTTAATATATTCTGCTAAAAACAAATAACCAACTCCAAACATCGCCGTATAAATCATTATCGAACCAATAATCCATGCAAAAATAGACAACCTCAATACAGAATTTTCCGTTTTAAACTTTTTAATCTCATTCTCAATAGGTTTCCAATTCCCACCAGGTCTAACCTTCTTATAATACTCTATTAATACCTCACGCTTTTCAGGTTTAGTAAGCAAAGTTACAATAATCCATATAATGATACTCGGAAAAGTTATTAGAATAAATTGATGTGTAATCTCAAGCTGATTTACACCAAAAAATTTAGCAACAGGGTAATAAATCCAGGGGAAAATTGGCTTATTAACCGGCACCCAAAATAAAAATGCAAAAAACAATGATGAAAATAATGCTGAAATCTCACTCCAGGCATTAATTCGCCAATGAAACCACCTTAAAATTATTACCAAACCCAAACCACTTGACATCATATAAATCAAAATCCATAAAGAAAATATACTCTGTACAAAAAATGAAAATGTAATTGCAGCAATAGCTATAAACAATTGATAAATCCTTGAAACAAAAATATAATAAGATTCTGATTTACCCTTCTGAATAAAACGCCTCCACAAGTCATTAATAAAATAAGAGGCCCCCCAATTTAAGTGCGTACTTACAGTAGACATAAATGCTGCTAAAAATGATGCTAACATCAATCCTTTGAAACCAGCAGGCAAAAAATTATTTATCATAATAGGATATGATGCCTTGGGCTCATTCAAATTAGGAAAATAAACAATCGAAATCACAGCAACCAGCAACCATGGCCATAACCTTATCACAAAATGTAAAAAAGTAAAAAATAAAGCAGCAAACATTCCATTTTTTTCATCTTTAGTACTGGAAAATTGCTGAGCAAAAAAACCTCCACCATCAGATTCATGATTACTCCACCACAATATTAATATTATAAATAAAAACTTCATAAAAGGTGATGATAAAGAAAAAGATTCAAATTCCGGAATCATAGATAAAGTCTGATTTTTATATGGCAAAATAGCTCCTGGATCATTTTCTATACATTTAATTTGACCATCTTCATTTACAAAAATACTATGATAACTCTTCTTAATATCACCTGCCTGATATGTGTAATAATACCTATTTGTATCCACTACATACAATCTTAAATTCCTATACCACCTTTTATTTATAGGCTCATATTTCAAAACTAACTTCATATCGTTATTATTAAATTTAGGATCATCTGTTAAAAAAGCCTTATTAATATTGCCATAAATAAAAACTTTACCATCATATTTATCTGGATTAGCATAAACTTCTGGAAAATCTATTTCTGGCAAATCAAATCTATAATAAAAAGACTCATTAATAGAACGTTTTACTTCCTTTATTGATCCATCATGAGTCATCACAAGAAACATCAACAAAAATGCCCCAAATAAAGCTACTACAAATTGAAATAAATTAGTAACTAACACCCCCATTAACCCTGAACTTAAAACATAAATTAAAACCAGAATAAATAAAATAATTATTGCAATCTGATATCCGGAAAGAGACACAATTCCTAAATTATATACACTTTCCATAACTCCTGCGGGATATAAATATCTAAGCACAGTAATCATTCCATTAATAACCCATCCTAATACAATTATATTATAAATAGTAGAAAAATATAATGCTTTAAATCCTCGTAAGAATGCCGCAGATTTACCTGAATATCTTATTTCTAAAAATTCATTATCAGAAACAACATGAGCCCGTCTCCAAAATCTGGAAAAAACAATAACTGTTAAAACCATTTGCAATACTCCACCCCACCAGAACCAATTTACATGAAAACCGCCTTCTGGTCCACGAACAGTTTCAGAAATCGCCAGAGGAGTATCGGAAGCAAAAAATGCTGCAGCAAGAGATATACCAACCAACCACCATGAATTAGATCTTCCTCCTACAAAATAAGATTCAACAGACTTACTACCTGTTTTCTTTTGAAAAATCCCCAACAACAAAGAAATAACGAAAAATAAAACCAAAACTATGTAATCTAAAAAAACCATCACCACTCCTTTTATTTAATCGCTTAAATCAATCTTACTTCTAATTTTAATATTTTTTTTCCATTTGTCAAGTAAAAAAATAATTTTTTATAAAAATTTTTATTTTTTTTCTTGATTTTTTCTTTTTTTACAATATATTATTATTAAATTTATTTAAACGTTTAAACAACAGGAGCGTTCTATGAAAAAAAATATCATACTCTACTCAATTATTTTTTATATTTCTCTAATATCAACAACAATAGCAAAAATTTATACTAATTTAATCGGTTATAAACCTGATTCTAAAAAAATTTTTATTAGTGATATACCTTTTGATTCTTTTTATGTAAAAGATATAAACAATAATATTATCTATAAAGGAAATTTTTCTAAAAAATATAAAAACTATTCTATTGCTGGCATAGATGCCTATGTAGCAGATTTTTCTTCCATTAAAGATACAGGAATTTTCTATATACAAATAAAATCACAAAAATCCGAACCTTTTGCAATAAAACCCAATATATATAACAAATATTACTATAAAGTATTAAAAGGGTTATTTTATCAAAGATGCGGCATGGATTTAGAACCAAAATTTGCCGGAAAATTTTCTCATAAAAAATGTCATTTAAATGATGCAATAATTTTAAATGAAAAAGGCAAACCTGAAAAACATAAAAATACAACTGGAGGCTGGCATGATGCGGGTGATTTTGGCAAATATTCTAACAATGCGGCATATACATTAGGATATATATTCCTTTCATATCTACTATGGGGAAATAAAATGCAAAACGATAATACAAATATTCCAGAAAGTGGAAATAATATACCTGATATATTAGATGAAGCAAAATATGAACTCCTATTTTTATTAAAAATGCAACGTGAAGACGGAGCTGTCTATCATAAATTAACACCAAAAGATTATTCTGATCTTATTATGCCAGAAGATAATACCTCAAAAAGATATATAATGCCTGTTACATCCGTATCAACTGCTTCTGTCGGAGCATGTTTTGCCACTGCCAGCATAATTTTTAAAAATTTTGATTCCCAATTTGCAGACACTTTATTAAATAGAGCCAAATTAGCATGGTCTTTTATGAAAAAACAGAAAAAAATTTTAAAATGTAAAAACCCTCCTGGAGTTGTAACATCAGGATATTTTGACGATAATCCTTCAGATGAGTTCTTCTGGCTCGCAAGTGCATTATTTATAAACAATCCTGATAACAACAATTATAAAACTGAAATCATAAATTATATTAAAAATCACAAATTATTTTCAAAACCAGGATTCTGGAATAATATGGAAAATTTTGGTTCTTTTTTGCTACTTCTCAATAACAAATTAATATCTCAATCCAATTATAATACAATTATTAACGCATTGCAAAATTACACAACTACATTAATCCATAAAATGGACATCGATCCTTTTGGTATTGGCCTTGATTCTTCTGAATATATATGGGGTTCAAACTTATATGTAATGGACAATGGTTTTATTTTATCAACAGCCTCAACTATTCTTAAAAATAAAAAATTAAAACATTATGCTCAAAATTGTATTAATTATATGTTAGGGCTAAATATTAATAAAAAAATCTTTATAACTGGAAGTAACAATAATGAAGTAAAACACCCCCATCATGCCCAAAGTATTGCAGATAATATCAAAGAGCCTGTCCCAGGACTGGTAATAGAAGGAGCAAACAAAAATCTCCACGATGATGAAACATTATGGAAAATATTAAAACCTGATACCCCACCCGCGAAATGTTATATCGACCATCAAGATTCATGGGCAAGTAATGAAAATGATATTAATCTTTCTGGAGCATTTATTGCACTCATAGCTTCATTTTTAAATTAATAATATAAGGAGAGAATAAAATGGGTAAATTAGAAAATCTTATAAAAAATATGACAATCAGAGAAAAAGCAGCTCAGCTTGTTATGCAAGAAATAAAAGGATTTAACACTATTAATGAACCTTATATTTCATTAATAAAAGACAATAATATAACTGGCTTTATATATCTAACAACTAATAACATAAGAAAACCCGAAGAATTAGCAGAATTTACCTATTATCTCCAGCAAAAATCCAAAGGAAGTAATTTAGGAATTCCTCTTCTTATCTCTATCGACCAGGAAGGAGGACAGTTACATAGTTTAATAAACTCCATACATCATCCTGGGAATATGGCAATTGGAGAATCAAAAAAACCTATTGAATACGCAAAATTTGCTGGTTATATGACCTCAAAACAGCTTTATGATGCAGGTATCGCTCTTAATTTTGCTCCTGTTGTAGATATTCTATATGATTCACATATTCCATATCCTGATAATCGTTCTTTTGGCAGTGATCCTGTTTTTGTAACTCAACTTGCCAGCGCCTTTTGCAAAGCTCATGAAAAAAATCATGTGGCTACCTGCATAAAACATTTTCCAGGTCAAAGAATATTACCTTTCCGACAGGATACACATTTTGAATTGGATATTATCGATTATCCATTAAAACGATTAGAAAATGTAGAATTTTATCCTTTTAAAGAATTAGCTAAACAAAATGTAGCATCAATAATGGCCGGACATTGTATATACAAAGTTATAGATGAAAAATATCCTGCAAGCTTATCGAAAAAACTACTTACTGATATAGTCAGAAATAAATGGAATTATAACGGATTATTAATCACTGATGATATTGGCATGGGGGCTATCAAAAGGTATTTTTCATTTGAAGATAGTATTGTACTCTCCATTAATGCAGGAATAGATATTGTTCTATCAATGGGAGAATATATAGATGTTACGTCTATTATTGAAAAAGCTGTTATAAATAAAAAAATATCAGAGGAAAGACTCAACAACGCTTGTTTAAATGTATTAAAATTTAAAGAAAAATGGATAAATAAAAATTTTAAACCTAAAAAAAGCAAATTCTATTTTAATACTCCTGAATTCAAGGAAAAAGTACAACAAATATCAGATGATAGTATTATTTTATATAAAAATAGCAAAAATCTTATACCTATAAAAAACTTAAATGAAAAATATATCTTGATTATTCATCCTGTTTTTCATAGATTATTTCCGGCGGATCAGTCCAATTTTGCTATTCCAGATTTCAATAAAATTATTCCAGAATATACAAAAAACTTCCATGTTTCTGCAATAGGATTGGAGCCTACAGAAACAGAAGTTGACTCTATTTTCGATCTAATTGAATGGCCAGATATAATAATTATTCTATCAATGAATGCCTTCTATTTTAAAAAACAACAACAACTAATACAAAGGATAATTGAAGAAAAACAGGATAAAGTCATCACAGCATCTCTACGTTCCCCTTCTGACGTAAAATATTATGAAAAAACTAATACGCATTTTATAATGTTTGGCCATACAGAATATCAAATACATTCTTTAATGAAAGCAATAACAGGGAAAATCACTCCTAAAACAAAAATAAACCTTAAACTCTAATGGAAGGAGTAAACCATGAGTGAGGAATCCCAAAAAAGTAAACGCCTTTTATCTCTGGACGTTTTTAGAGGAATTACAATTGCTGGAATGCTAATCGTGAATAATCCAGGCACATGGTCTGCAGTTTATCCACCACTTGAGCACGCAAAATGGCATGGACTTACTCCAACTGATTTGATATTCCCATTTTTTCTATTCATAATGGGAATCGCAATGCCATTTTCCTTTGAAAAAAGAATTGCAGCAGGTGCTGATACTACAAAATTACTTATGCATGCTGTAAAACGTTCAATAATTTTAATCTTGATCGGATTATTTCTTAATTCCAATCTACTCACAGATTTACCAAATCTTAGATGGTATGGTGTACTGCAACGAATTGGAATTGTATATTTCTTTGTATCACTTATAGTATTAAAGTTTAAAACAAAAGGTAGATATATCTTCGGATTTTCTCTTATTGCTATATACTGGATACTGCTCAAATTTATTCCTGTTCCAGGATATGGGGCTGGAGACCTGACTCAAGAAGGAAATATTATAGGATATGTTGACAGGCTTATTTTTTCAAAAGAACATCTATGGCTTGGCAACTTTGATCCAGAAGGTTTAATAAGTAACCTAACAGCTATTGTAACATCTTTAATTGGATATTTCCTTGGAGATTTTATCAGAAAAAATAAAGGAAAACATCTCAATATTACAAACAATCTATTTGTAAATGGCACTGTTATGATGATAATAGGCTATATATTAACAATCTGGTTTCCTATAAATAAAAACTTATGGACAATATCTTATGTTTTTGTAACAGCTGGAATGGGAGCATCATTGCTTGGATTATGCTATTGGCTTATCGAAATAAAACAAATCACTTTCTGGATAAAACCATTTTTGGTGCTTGGTCTTAATGCTATTACTGTTTATTTTTTAGCAGAATTATTTAATGAAATATTAGACATACTATCTATAAATGGATTGTCTCTTAAAGAAATAATATATAAAAACATTTTTGCTCCAATTGGAACTGCCCTAAATTCAATGGAATTTGCTTCTTTATTATATGCTCTCTTTTTTCTTATCTTCTGGATAATAATAATGAATATTTTTTATAAGAAAAAAATATTTATAAAAATTTAATAGATAGGATAACAGAAGGTCATTGGGTAACAGAGGGACATTTTTTCATTAATGTCCCTCTTCCTCTATAATAAATAACTTATCATAAAAAAATATGAAATTCCATTCTAAGAATAAAAAATTAAAATTAATACTTTTTTCATATTTTTCCCGCTAAACTGATAATGCAAGTAAAGCACTAATTTTAAACAATTATATTTTAGAAATTCTATAAAAATTTATTAATATAGTATTGACAAATATAAAAAAAATAATTATTTTAAAAGAAAAAAGGAGTGAGTATGAAAAAATTTTTGCTATTTTTCTTACTAACAATTTTTATG
>Ga0164318_10000676_pt1 | contig 27363 bp, 26 predicted proteins | sample GuaBasSedimGuay9_FD_113734 | JGI IMG/M metagenome (GOLD analysis project Ga0164318, IMG submission 113734) | Subseafloor sediment microbial communities from Guaymas Basin, Gulf of California, Mexico - Guay9, Core 4571-4, 0-3 cm | ecosystem: Environmental > Aquatic > Marine > Hydrothermal vents...
CACAGATTTGATCGTCGGTTTTCCCGGAGAAGATGAAGAGGCTTTCCTTAACTCTTTAAAGCTTATAGAGGAACTGGAGTTCGACAAGGTTCATGTCGCCAGGTATACTCTGAGACCGTTTACTCGCGGGTATGTCATGAAGGGAGTGTTGGAGCCCGAGAAGAAGCGTCGGAGTAAGATGGCGACAGAAGTTGTCATGAACGTTGCCTATAGGGTTAACAGTCGCTATATCGGGCAGGAAAGAGAGGTTTTAGTGAATTCTGTAAGCATGAAGGGCGACTTTACTGGTAGGACTATAGAGTATAAGCCCGTGGTCTTGAAAGGCTACAGCTTGAAGCTGGGAGAAAAGGTTAGGGTAAAAATAGTGGATGCTACTCCCGTAGCTCTAGTGGGCGAGGTCATCGACTAGAGGGATTCGCCCCTCATTTTTTCGATTGTTTGGACTGCTTTCTTTATGTCTTCGTCTGTGATTTTTGAAAAGAGCGGTTCTGGTTTTTTGAGTTTTTGTCCTGAGGGTGGCGGCTGTTTTGCCTCGTCCCACAGATGTTTTTCTACTTTGTCGTCGTATCCTAGGTATTCCCACATTTTCTGCGCACTGTCTGGTATTATGGGTGAGAGCATGATTGCTAGAGCCTTTACAATGTGGAGCGCCGTATAGAGGATTGATGCAGATTCTTCTTCGGGCTTCTCCCACGGTCTGGTGTCGTTTATAAAGGCGTTTCCTACTCCTGCAAGCTGGACTATCTTCGACAAAGCATCTTTGAACCTAAACCTGTACATGGATTCTTTGGCGGCGTCGACAAATTCGGTTATTTTTTCTTCTATCTCTTTTTCTTTCTCGCCGCGTATCTCGGCTTCAGGTATCTTTCCGTCAAACTTTCTATATGTGAGTGTTAGGACCCTATGTACATAGTTGCCTATGATGTCGTTGAGTTCGCTGTTTACGAGGCGCTGGAACTCTTCCCACGTAAAGTTTGTGTCTCTCACTTCTGGCCTGAGGGCGACTAGTGCGTAGCGCCAATAGTCGACTGGAAAAACTTCGAGAGCTTCATCTATCCATATTCCTATCCTTTTACTTTTAGAGAATTTTAGGCCCTTAAACAGAAGATATTCTGTTGAGGCAACTGTCCAGGGGAGAACATATCCTTCGCCGTTTGCCATCAGCAGTGCTGGAAATATTATTGTGTGGAATGGTATATTGTCTTTTCCTATAAAGTAGACACTCTTGACATCCTCGCCGAACCAGAATTCTCTCCATTTTTCTGGCCTGCCTTGTTTTTCGAAATATTCTTTTACCGCGGAGACATAGCCCAGTACGGCTTCCATCCACACATATATGGTTTTACCCTCTGCTCCCGGGAAGGGGGCCGGTATACCCCACTTGTTGTCTCTGGTAAGCGAACGAGGCTTAAGGCCTTCCTTGAGCATCTGTAGACTCATGTTTCGGGCGTTTGCAGGTAGGTTCTTGTTGTTTTCAATGTATTCTTTTAGCTTGTCCTGGAGCTTTGGGAGGTCGAAGAACCAGTGTTTTGTTGTCCGTATTTCTGGGGTTGAGCCACATATGGCGCATCGGGGGTTTATCAATAATGTGGGCTCTAGGAGTCTTCCACAGTTTTCACATTGGTCTCCGTGGGCTTTTTCGTATCCACAATATGGGCATGTTCCCACAACAAAACGGTCTGGGAGAAATATTTTGTCTTTGGGACAATAGAGCATCTGTACTACGTCTTCAAACACGTAGCCGTTTTCGTAGACTTTTCTGTAGAAGTCTTGGACAAACTTTATGTGTACTTCGCTCTCCGTCTTTGTATAGTTGTCGAAGGATATTCTCCATTTTTCAAATAGAGACTTTATCCGTTCGTGGTTCTTTTCAGCGAATTCTTTCGGGTCTATGCCTAGCTTTATTGCCTCTACCTCTATGGGTGTTCCATGCATGTCGGATCCGCTTGCGAAAACGACCTCTGCTCCCGTCATTCTCAGGAATCTTGCCGCTATGTCTGCTGAGAGGATGGATCCTATCAGGTTTCCGAGGTGTGGTGTGGCGTTGACGTACGGCCATGCTGAAAAGACCATCCATTTTTCGATTTTCTTGTCTCCACTCACTATATGTTCACCTAGAGTATCCCTGCATTTCATGATTTTTAATTTGGCATTGTATTACTCCTAGTTATATTCGTTTAGACTTTCCATGATTCAAGATACTTTCGCTGTTTCTCGGTCAGCTTCTCGTATGATACACCCAGAGCCTTCAGCTTAAGTTTAGCAATCCTCTCGTCTATGCTTCTAGGCAAACGATACACGGCTGGCCTTAACCTTCCCTTCTTTTTCAAGATTAGTTTTACAGCTAATGCCTGGTTGCTGAAAGACATATCCATAACTTCGCTTGGGTGACCCTCTGCTGCAACAAGGTTTACGAGTCTTCCCTCGGCTAGTAGATAGATCTTCTTCCCATTAGGCAACACATACAACGAGACGTGTTCCCTTATCTTTTTCTTTTCGACAGCCATTTCTTCTAGTTGAGAGACAGCTATTTCGACGTTAAAGTGACCTGCATTAGCTAGTATTGCTCCGTCTTTCATTTTCTCGAAATGCTCCTTCCTTATCACATCTATGTTTCCTGTAGCGGTGATGAAAACGTCGCCTATCTCCGCTGCCTCGTCCATACTGGCTACGTTGAATCCTTCATAGTAAGCCTCTAGCGCCTTTATAGGATCTGCCTCAACAATTGTGACCCTTGACCCCATTCCTCTGGCTCTCCATGCTATGCCTCGCCCTACCCAGCCGTAGCCTGCCACGACCACGTTTTTTCCAGCCAACAGTATGTTCGTGGCTCGAAGAATGCCGTCTATTGCAGACTGTCCTGTTCCAAACCTGTTGTCGAACATAAATTTTGTCAGCGAGTCATTTACCGCTATGATCGGGAAGAGTAGTTTTCCTTCCTTGTAGAGAGCTTTTAACCTTATGACTCCCGTTGTCGTTTCCTCTGTTCCACCATAGATGTCTTTAAACATTTTCTTATCTAGAATCTCGGAACCTATCTCCCAGTCTATACCCTCCGAGGATTCATGCACGATCTTGTGTATCATTACGGTGAGGTCCGCTCCGTCATCCATTGTAACATGCGGTTTTATCGATGCAGCCTTTGCTATGGCCCAGTAGTACTCCCTGGGGTTCATGCCTTTCCATGCAAAAACCGAGATTTTGTTTGAAACAAGGTATGCGGCCACATCATCCTGTGTTGACAGAGGGTTTGAAGCTGATAGTGCTATCTCTGCACCGCCAGCCTTTAGTGTAAGCATAAGGGCTGCTGTCTCTTTTGTCACATGCATACAGGCTGCAATCCTGACGCCCTTAAGCGGCTGATCTTTTGAGAACTTTTCTTTGAGGATTCTTAGAACTGGCATGTGCGAGAATGCCCATTCTACCTGTCTTTGACCCTTTTCTGCTAGAGAAGGATCCTTTACTTTAAACTCAACCACAGTCTCTACCATTGAGATGAATGCAAGACATCTAAATAAACTCCTAGCCTAGCTCTCTTTTGCCTAGAGGTAGAGGGGGTTTAACCATGCAGATTTGCCGTCTTCGTCTATAATTTCTATTCGCACAAATCCTTTTAGCCACTTGGAGAGGCCCTTTAGCTTTAGAGATACCCTCTCCCGGTTTACTGAGAATTCGAATTCCATGCCGCTTCTTGTTCTCGCATATAGATTGTATTCGGCCTTCCCTTTCTCCTCCTCTATTTCTTCGGCAAATGGCGAAATTATGGGCTTGGATCTAGGCGAGACAGGTGCGGAAAAATACATCCCCCTCATTCCTCCAGAATAAATTTTAACTGTCTGTATGGGTGTCGTCTCTATACATAGTTCGCCGTTACCGTACTCTAGTTTTTTAACCAGAGGGCCAGAAGAAGAATAATATTTTCCGTTCTTCAACGCGTCCAATATCGACTCCACATCAGGCGACCTGGTGTTCACCATAACCCATCCTCCCAAAACGTCTATCGTATAGTAGTGTACATCGTCGACGGCTACAGCATCCACTCGCCTTCCAGATTGAAGCAAAAAATCCCAGTGTGGACCCGAATATCCTCTCGAGATTTCGACCTCAGCGAGAGTGTTGAAGACCTCTATGGCATAGTAGCCGTTCAGCTTCAACAGGTCATGCATGGATAACATTGACCAATACGGGTGTGCGACGAACACGAAACAACCATTGTCTCTAGCCCAATCAATCAGGCTCTGCACACAATTTCTTATCTCCTTGGGTGGATAATCTTCAACCCCGATTATCACGACATGATACTCGTATCCTAGGTCGTTTTTACCCGTATTTACTTCTATGCCTTTGATTACAGGTAGACCGTTTTTCACCTCTGTTATCTTGTTGTGGTCTGTAATGGATAGAAAACCGTAGCCATGCTTTTTGTAGAATTCTACAGCTTTTTCTGGAGATAATAGCCCGTCACTATTAGTTGTGTGTATGTGGAGTGCTCCTTTCAGCCACACTCCTTTATTGTGAGAAAAAAATTGCATCTAAACACGCCTCGGCAAAAATAGAATAAGTTTGTGGTTTTTAGAGCAACGCCTCGTCTAGATATCTTGCACATCCACACCTTCTTTCCTTTGGTATTTTGGGTATAAGCTCGTAGAGAAGTTTTTTCACCTTTTCCGTGTTCTCTGCCATGACTCTGGCTACCTCGTGTGCGGTTACAGGTTTTTCAGCCCAAACGTCGTAGTCTGTCACCATTGCTATGTTTAGGAAACACATCCTCGCCTCTCTTGCCAGGTTGACTTCTGGCACTAGAGTCATTCCTATGATATCGGCTCCAAACGTTCTCCAAAGCCTGGATTCTGCGCGTGTGGAAAATCTTGGTCCTTCAATGCATATATATGTTCCCTTTTCATGCATCCTTATTCCCAAATCCTTGGCCGTAGTGATGCATACCTCTCGCAACTCTGGACAGAATGGATCAGCCATAGACACATGAGCTACAACTGGACCATCGTAGAAGGTGTAGTTTCTGTTCTTCGTCATATCAATGAACTGGTCTGTGCAGACAAAGTCGCCCGGCCTGTAATCTTCCCTTAAACTCCCTACCGCTGATACCGAAATTACTCTTTCTACGCCGAGCTCCTTAAACGCCCAGATGTTTGCTCTGTAGTTTATCATGTGAGGCGGTATTTCATGCCTTTTCCCGTGTCGAGGAAGAAAAGCTACCTTTATCCCTTTAAGCTCTCCTACTATAATAGCCGCGGACGGCGTGCCGTATGGTGTATAGATTTTAATTTCTTCCGCATTTTCTATGATACCCGGATCGTAGAGTCCAGAACCACCTATAATGCCTATCTTTACCTTGGGCAATTCACGTTTTTCTGTCACAATGATATATCTCAAAACAAAGCTATAGGAGTTATCCTTGTTTTAGAGGATTAATTCTACTTTATCGTCGCTATACGAGCTAAAACCCAGCTCATTTTTCAGGAAAAAAGCAAACTCTCTCCTATAACCATAAACCGGGATAACTACTTGGGGGCTAGATTCTAGGACATACTCCGTTAGCCTAGAGAAATCGGAGTGACTAGACAGCGGTACACCTCTTCCATTGACCATCCACCCAGTACAGGGTATCTTTTCTCCGGGAAAACGTTTTTTCTTCGAAAGTTTGATCACATAGGGCAGGGGCACTGGCTCTGCCTCGTCTGCTATAATATATTTTCCAAGGTGTATACCAAACGCCTCGTATATTTCATTCACTTGAACTATTTCTGACTCGACTACTGGTGGCATGGAGAGGCTCATGTTTAAGAGGATTGTAAGTTCTTGAGCAACACCTATTTTTCTACCCATAACGGCTACGGGCTTGTTCTCCTCTATCTTGGTTTTTACACTTTCCACGATCCTCCTGTATAGTTCTCTTCTTGGAGGAAAGATGTATTTTTCAACACCATATGTCGCTTCTATAAGGAGAACGTCCCCCTTCACGACTTCTCCAGGCTTTAAGATCATCCTTTTCTCGGTGTTTACGTCTCCAGTGTAAACAAACATTGTGTCGTTTAGGTCGATTCTAACCTGAATGCTCCCAAGTATGTGTCCTGCGTTAAAAACTTCTATAGTTACTCCATCTATGTCTATTTGCGTGCCATATTCAACCTCGATAACGTTGTTCAACCTGTTTTGAGGATCTATGAGAGCTCGTGTCGCTCTGCTCATAATCTTAGGTATATCAGCGTATTTTTTGAGTACTCTAATCGAAAAATGGTCATGATGGGCGTGAGAAACTACTATAAGGTCTGGGGGAATCTCTGCAACGCTGACTGGGTCAAAGAGTATTGTCTTGTCTTCCGACCTTAGTAGTATGCCTTTCTGGACGAGAATGTTATACTTTTTCGGCACTAGACTTGCTCCCCTAGAATATACTTCCCGTCTCTATAGGCTATCTTTCCTAGCTCTATCAGCCTTTCAAGTGCAAGCTTATAGTAGCGTTCCCCCACGTCGATACCATACCATTCCTTGAAGCCTTCAACAAGCTCCTCAAAACTCCACTCCTTTTTGCCTTCCTTTGCCCTTTCGCTCATTATTTTTTCTAGGAAATTCATAGTATCCTCCATCCTGGTCCATGGATACTGGTACCAAACCCAGTCTTTCACCTCGTCCACATAGTAGTCTGGCTTGATCTTGGCGACACTACTTATCCACTGCATCACCGCGACCCTAATTTCAGCTGGCTTGGCTTTTTCCTCGAGATGTTTTCTCGCTACAATTATGGAGTCTCCTGTATCGCATATATCGTCTACGAGAAGCACTTTTTTTCCCTCAAGCGAAACAGGTATCGGGTACTTGACATGGGCTTCAGCTGTTATCTCAGCGGCTCTCCCCCAGTGTAGAACCTGTACGCTTAACAGGTCATGTATGTCTAGGAAATCACAGAGTAATCTTGCTGGAACATATCCGCCTCTGGCGATACTAACAACGACGTCGGGGGTCCAGCCGCTCTCCTTTATCTTTAGGGCAAGACCGTGTGTCCAATTTACGATATCCTCCCATGAAACTAGCTTTGTGTTGACTTTCGCCATAACATAATTTTTTTCACTCACAAACTCTTATCGATTTTGCAAAGATGTCAGAAAACAGTGATTGGAGAGAAGTTACAATTAACGCTTTTCTAAGAGTCTTGCTTAACGAGGTTTCTGTCGAGAATGTGGATAAACAAGGTTTTTTGGTATATCTCAAAATAGCTTGGGACAAGCTTGTTTTGAAGGCGCGAAAGATCAGGATAGTTGGAATTATCGAAGAAATAGAGTTTTTTAGAAACGGGTTTAGGTTCACGGTGAGTGACGGTTCAGACAAGGTAGTAGTGCGTGGATGGCGGGAACATATGGGCCTAGTTGAAGATTTGGATTTGAACGAAGGCGATGTTGTAGAGGTTTTTGGCTATGTGAAAGTTTCTTATGAAAACGAGATATATATAGTACCATTTATTATCGTGAAACACGAAGACCCCTCCTTTATGGTTGAGTGGGCTAAAAGAGTTGAAGAAGACAGAATGCATCTATTACGTATTGTCAATGCTTAACAATAAAATAAGGAAAAATACATATAATAATAGTGAAGGGGAGGTGCCTCGGAAGAAAAAAGAAAAAGAACAAAAAGGCGAAAAACCTGTTATGGACCTAACAGCATTCCTTACTCCGCAACAACCCAGTGTAGCTGAGGAAAAACCGGAGAAAAAGGTTCCTGAAAACACCGCTAAGAAAATGTTCACATCTGAAATAGAAGAACTTCTACTAAACTATATCAAATCTTATCCCTCCGGAGTCACAAAATCGCAGCTATATGAGTGGGCTAAGAAAAAGGGTATAAAGCCTGTAGACTTCTATAGGGCTCTGACCCGTCTGATAACAAACAAGGCTGTAAAGAGGTTCTTCGATCCTGAGCGCGAAGAGTACGCGTTTATTGCTGAAACTTAGGTTTTGGTGAACTTCTTTTTGAGCTCAAGGTATTCCTGCATAGGCATAGCCGTGGCTTCGCCCTGACCTTGTGGTGTCAAGATGATCTCGTAGCCCCTCATTTCGATCATACCCTTCTCTTTGAGACCCCTCAAAGCCTCCGCGAATCCCTTAATTACACGTTGAAAGTTTGGATGTTTCTCTGGTAGAAAGTCTTCTGCTATGAACCTTGCGACATATTCTTCTGGTGTTTCTCTTCCTGATGCCTGGAAGTATATTTTACCTCCATACTCGTAGTATAGGTACATTAATACGAATCTTTCAACGGCTGTTAGCGGCATTCACATCACCTCTATCTTTAACGTTAGGGGAATCTCTGCGATAGATATATATTTTGACCTAGGCTGACTACTCTTAGATTTTACAATATGTTTTTCACTTACGGATAGAATATAGAAAACTGGAAGAAGAGCATGAAAGCCGAGCTTCTCGTAAAATACATGTTATCTAGGCTTGGATGCACGCATCCATTTAGAATTTCAAGGATACTCTTGTTGGCCGAATATGAGTTCAGAGAAAAATATGGTAGAAATCTATCTCAGGATCTAACCTTTAAAGGAGAAAGTTTCGGCTTTTACATAGAAGAGCTTGGATTGCTTATCAACGAATTGGAAAGACAGGGATGTATCGAAAGAATTCCCGAAAAAAAGTGTATTATATATAGATGTGAAGAACCCAGCATTGATGAGCCAGCAAAAAGTGTGATAGACTCTATCATAGATAGAGTTAAAGGGCTGGACGATAGAGAACTTAACAAAATTGTCATCTCTCATCCACTTTATCGCCAAGTTGTGCAATCAGAGTAAAGTCTAGTAATACCATATCGATTAATTGTAATAACATTAATTTTCCGCCAATCACTTACACCTTTCGCAACAAAATGTGGCGGTCACAATGAAAGAGGGAGAAAAAGAGGAAATTAGAAGGAAGGTTATAGAGGCATTAAGGAAAACATATGATCCTGAAATACCCGTGAATGTTTACGATCTAGGGCTGATCTATGACATACGTATCAAAGACGACAAAACCGTAGAGATAGACATGACTATGACCGCTCCCGGCTGTCCTGTTGCAGGAATGGTTGTGGCTATAACTGAGGCTACTGTTCAGGAAGAATTGGGAGAAGAGTATAAGGTGAAAGTCAACCTTGTCTGGGATCCTCCATGGACGCCTAAACGTGTCACACCAGAGGGGAGGAAGGTGTTGAAGGAAATCTTTGGCTATGACATCGTGGCTGAATGGGAAAAAAGAATGGAACAGGGTGAATGATTCTTGAATAAAAAAATAGTGGCCGTAACAGGAGGCAAAGGGGGTACTGGCAAGTCATTTGTGGCCACAAACCTTGCAGTTCTACTAGCCGAGTATTATTCGCTTGTCCTGGCTGACCTAGACGTGGAAGCACCCAATGATCATATATTGCTTGGGGCAGGGTTATCAGAGGAAGAACCTGTGGACATAATGTTTCCCTTCATCGACTATAGTAAATGTATCAAATGTAGGGCTTGCAGCAATGTATGCGACACGGGTGCGATGTTAACCTCTCGGGAAGGTCTGCCCTATATAATCCCTCGCCTATGTAGTGGATGCAAGTCATGCTACTTCGTATGTCCGACCAGAGCAATCTATATGGGGCGTAGGATAATTGGAAAAACATTTAAGACAAACGTGAACTTCAATGGCTCCAGCTTCACACTGGTTACAGGAATGCTAAACGAGGGAGAAGAACACACACCACCAGTGGTTCTGCGGGCAAAGAGGCGTGCACTCTCCTTAGACGCAGACCTGTATCTGGTAGACACCTCGGCTGGAACAAGCAACACAGTCGCAACAGCTATGGATAAGTCAATGCTAGTAATAGCTGTAACAGAGCCGACACCCCTTGGTCTCCACGATCTAGACCTTATCTTACATGTTGCTGATAGCATGGATATTCCAGAAAAGTGGGTTGTCATAAACAAGTCTGGCATAGGACCCGAAGAAAAACACCAAGAAATTGCGGAGAAGCACAATGCGGAGATTGTTGCGAGAATACCATATTCCAAGGACGTCATAGACAGTTACGTTAAGGGAACACCGATAGCTGTTGCAAACCCCCATTCGGAAATTTCATCTATTTTCAGACAACTAGCCGAGATGGTTCGGGAGGTGATTGGGTGATGTTAGAGATAGCTGTCGCTAGCGGAAAAGGTGGTGTTGGAAAATCAACTATCGCTTCTTCTATTGCGATCGTCCTCGCCCGAAAAGGCGTCGACCTGGTTGTCGTAGACGCTGATGCCGACGCGCCGAACCTTCACCTAATCTTTGGTATAGAGGAATGGCATATTGAGGAACCTTATGGAGAAGCGATGGTTGCAGAAATAATACAGGAAAAATGCACGAGGTGTGGGCGATGTATGGAAGAATGTCCCTACGGAGCCATAGACCTTGTTAACGGACAATATGTCATCAACAAGATTCTATGTGAGGGGTGCTTAACATGCACGCTCGTGTGCCCGGTTAAGGGCGCCATTGTGAGACATAAGCTTGTCTCAGGATATATTAGAGAGACGCCAACACAATATGGTTTTCCTCTCATATCTGCTAGACTTGAACCAGGGCGTCCCAACACTGGAAAAATAGTTTCAGAAGAAAAAGAGCGTGCAAGAGCTAAAGCAAAGCAAGACTCAGTCATAGTTGTCGATAGTGCTGCCGGTATAGGCTGCCAGGTTGTTTCAAGTCTCGCTGGCGCAAATATGTCTATATTAGTAGTTGAGCCTACTCCAGCCAGCTTCAGCGACCTGAAGAGAGTATACGTGTTAACGCGCCACTTTATGCAACCAGCCGCGCTGGTCATAAACAAATACGACATAAACGAAGACTTCCTCCCGCAAATAAAGTCGTTTGCTTCAGATAACAACCTCGAAATCCTCGGAATGATTCCCTACGACGAAAATCTCCCTATAAGCATGGCACACATGAAACCTATGATCGAGATGTTTCCCGACAGCCCCGCGTCAAAAGAGCTTGTCAAGATAGCTGAAAAAGTATACGATATAGTTGTAAACTGGCGCAAATGGTACATAGAACACAGACCAAAACAGCCCATGCCCTACAAGCCCCAAATAATAAGGCCAGAAGACTTCAAACAACAATAAAAACAACCATGCAATGCAATATGTGGTGAGAACATGAAAATAGCCTTTGCAGTAGAAGAAGACAAAGGTCTGGAGTCGACAATTAGCCACAGATTCGGGAGAGCACCATACTTCATCATAGTTGAGATAGAAAACAACGAAATAAAAAACACAAAAACCATCGAAAACCCGGGCTCAAAAGCAGCCAGTGGAGCGGCCATAAAAGCAGTCCAAAAACTTGTTGACGAAAACGTGGAAATGGTTGTTGCAGGAGCATTCGGACCCAACGCCGCGACAGCCCTAGAAGAAATGAAGATAAAATACTTCCAGCTACACGGAACAACAATACGAGAAGCACTAGAACAGGTAGTCAAAAACGACTAAAAAAGAGTGAGTAAGAAATAAAAACAAGGCAAATACAATATTTCTCGAGAACAGACCTACTTAGATAAAAACACGGGTTATCCGTCAAAAATGCATAAAAACAAAAAGAGCCGGGGTCGCCTAGCCTGGTCGAGGGCGCCGGACTCATAATCCGGTTACTGTACCTCAGAAGAGGTGCAGCCGGAGAACCCGGGTTCGAATCCCGGCCCCGGCACCATTTTTATCTTTTCCTTTGGTTATAGTTGGAGTTTCTTTAGCGCGTAATAGGGCTCAATGGGGGTTTTATTGTCTGTGAACACTAGGTAGGCTAGTATAGTGGCTGTACCGCCGGGTTTTAGCGGCTCTGTAGATCCGTAGTCTAGGAAAAAGTGGCAGCCATGATTTTTCTCCATACACATGACCCCCACGTCAACGTTCTTGTTTCCAGAGACTAATATGGCTGTTTTTTCGGTCCCCATTAACGCTGCAAAACCATGTTTGGAGACAACATATGGTTCGTCGTAGAGTTCTTCGAAACGTTTCCATACGATTTTCTCGGACCCAGTGTCTATTTGAAAGGTTTGGGCCAGCTCGCCTCCAGGCTTGGTGAAAATGTAATATGACAACTTTGGCTCAACTAGCCAATTGGTAGTGTTTTTGAACAGTGTTCTAATCGCTAAGATATTGCTTTCCGGCCATGTGAGGTATTGCTGGAGTATCTCGATACTATTCAACTCCTTGTTATCCTCCGACTCCACTCTCGTCGAAACCTGTATCCCTGATACATCGCCGAGTGAAACCCTTTTTATGTCCCATTTTTCACGCCACAACTTGTCGTCTGACCCAAGACTCCGCCTGACTCTTATACCGCCAAACCAGGGGTTAAGCCACTCTAGAAGTTTTGTCTCAGGGTACGGCGAATATAGGTTTTCTTTTCCGTCCATCACCAGACTGTATACAGTTCCAGCGTATCTAGCGTCTACAGACAATTTGAGATACCCGTTATCCAGAACTGCCTTATTTTTGCTAACCTCACATCTGACTTTTCCAGAACCTCGATATACTACAACGGGTATATACTTGTCGAGCATCCTGTGGCTGGTCTGTGCCTTGACAAAGATATTCCATGCGCCAAGCCTATCTGGTGCTGTTAGAGTTAAAGGGATCTTTAAAATCTGTTGTTCCCGCGACAACACGAAATTTTTCTCCATCATCTCGATTTTTAGGTCTTTAAGCGGGTTTACCTGTAGTTTTCCTAGAGTCTTTTTTGAACGAAAAGTTTTTACTACCAGCTCTATAGTCCTTTTCTCTCCACGACCAAGCAGAACAGGGTCTGGACGAGAGGTAATAAGCGGTTCTTCCATAAGATTCATATCAACAGGCTTCGTCTCCTTCTTTAGACTTGCATAAATTCTCCGAACGTCTTCAACGCCCAATTTCATGGGAACTATGATTATAGGTCCTATCTTTTTCTCCTCTCCTGGAACAAGACTGACATTGTATTGTAACGATGGAGGGCGCCCCCATGAAAAGTCCATTTTTTCAAGATCTTCTTTTGGCCAAAGCACCGCCAGCGTACTTCCATCAATGAATGTATTGTGGACCCATGTTTCGGACATTTCTTTTGTTTCTGCTGGTAGCGCATACTTGTTTGGTGCTGTTTCACCTGGGATTACTCTGAATGAAACCAGTCCATCTTTTAGTGGTAGCGTTATCGTATCATGGTACCAGTGAGGTAGCCAGCCATCAATTTTCACGATCTTTTCCAACTTATTGTTTGACGTATTCTTCAGAACCACATATAATTCAACTCCTGGTAGTCCTGGATGAAACACTATCCTTTTCTCGTAGGCTATACCGCCTAGACTTTTTGGCGAAGAGAGAGTCACGATAACAACTCCATCCTTTTCCTCAACCCTATGTTTCATATCTAACCTTTCTAGAGGGTTCGGCCAAAGAGGCGGACCAATCGCTTCCGTAATACCTCCAATGATGATCTCACGGTCTGGCTTGTATATGTCCAGTCTTCCGCCTCTTAGCCTTATTTTAGCATCATATCCCCATGCATGTACACGGATCTCTTTTCGGTGTTCATCTATAAACCAGGATACTTTATCAAACTTGACTATAGGAACCCTTACTCTGGCCTTGTAGCCCGAATATTCGTTTGCTCCTTTGACAACAGTATACTCTATCTCCGTCGAAAAAACATCTCCATTCACAAGGCTAGGTTTAAGGTTGACCATGCATCCTCCCAGAGGCTTTATTTCAGCCAAAATTTTGCTTTTGTCTAGAGGATTTACCAGTCTTGCAGAAAAATGCTCCTTAACCTTGCTTCTTAACGAAACAAGGATTTCTCCATTATAATCAGCCATTATCCTGTGCGGAAAGATATTTTCTATGTTTAGCGGCTCAAAATCTCTGAAACCAAGCCCCAATTCCGTTGAAATGCCGTTAAACTCTACCTTAAAGACTATATGTCTGCCTGGCTCGTCCCAAGTATATATCTCGCGCACGCCGCTCCTCACTCTAAAGTTAGTCCGTACACTCTTTTTCTCGCCTCTTTTCAATTCAAAAACGGTGTATGGAAAAGACACTTCGATCTCTTCCCCAGAGCTAGGTGTACAACTTAAAGCTACGCTACACGTACTTGCCCCTCTATTTTCAAGCTCTAAAGTTGCTTCATAGGGTATTCCTCGCAAAACTTCTTCCTTCGACAACAGCAATATTCTACCTTCAGGCCATACGACGCCACAGACCTTCCATGACAGGGGGTCTGCGTACAGGGCAAACCCGTATTCCTTCCATTCGTAAACGAAAACCCTCCTTCCTCCTATATCTACACCATCCTCTGCAAAGCTTAGTTTTTTCTCAAAATTATAGAGAGTATCGGGATTTTCAGTGATGACCTTCTTGAAAGGCGGAAATTTAGCCATATACGGGAGATAATTTTGCATGTAAACATTAGTATTGGGAACCCACTTGAAACCTAGCTTCTTGTAAAGTCTGATAGCCCTCTCATTACCGCTCCATGTATGAAGATCCATCCTGTCGAGGCCGGCTTTTACGGTACGCGATAAAGCCTCTTTAAGCAAGGCCGTTCCTATACCTCTTCCCCTGAAACTAGGGTGAACGTTGAGCAGCTTTACATAGCTTGCATCATTGGTTGCCCAATGCCTAGTCAGCTTAAGGAAACCGACCACCTTTTCTCCGTGAAAGGCCAGCAGGACTGCTATGTTGTCATCTTTTTCTATGCTTTCTCTAACATATTCTGGGGTGATCTCGACTCCTCCTGTGAATCCTCCGGGCCATCCTTCTTCGCTTTCGTTGAAAAACTCGGCGAGTGCTTGTGCGTCTTCGGTTTTGTAGTCTCTAATAATGAAGTCACATAGAGCCATGAAGGCGCACCTGAATGTTACATGTAAAACCATGTATATACGTTCACTTCTTCTAACATTTAGAATAAAGATTTGAAAAATTATTTTTTAGGAACATAACTGTGTCTTTGTTATTAAATGTTATAGTGTTGAAATGATCATTTGGGGTTTGGACCTAGTTTTGTGAGCTTTAGCAAACTGTGCCAAAAAATACTAGAACATGAATTAAACGCCTCTTTTAGCTGTTTTTAAACAAAAAAATATTAAAGCATCCAAGACAAACACTATAATGTAGAGACGACATTCATTTTTAAAAACCCAAAAAAATGACTTGAAAACCCGTAAAAATAAAAAGCGGCCGTGGTCTAGTCTGGACTAGGACGGCGGCCCCCCAAGCCGCAGAACCCGGGTTCAAATCCCGGCGGCCGCACCACTTAGTTTTTCTGGCTTTGGCTATGTTTTGATGACTGTTATATTCCACTTGTCCGTTAAGCTACAGTTGAGGGTTATTTTTACAGACCATCCATTTGATGTTTTGTAGACTCTAGCGCAGGTGTTGTTGAGCGGTGCTGGGTGTATAGTTATGAAGTAGCTGTACTGGGGGATTTTGTATCTGTGAAGATAGGTTAGGTTGTAGATAAGCCACTCGTTACCGAGGTCATCTGTTTCGATTCCTAGTAGTGTATAGTTTGCGCTGGCGAGAAATGTTGCCTGAAAACCGGGTAGCGTGTCGTTGTAGAAGACCGCCTTGTAGGTCCAGCCTGTAGAGTTGCTGGAATATTCCACGCTCCACCAGACGGGCGGAATCCAGACGCTGTTGTCCGCCGCAACTGTCTTCAGCCGGTTCATCAGCACATCAAGACTAATCCCGCTGGCGAGGCTGTGTCTGGCCGTGGACAGGAGAAGCATCCATTCAGCTTCGCCATGATATACTATCTTGACGCGCATGCTAGTTAAGGTGTATACATATGCAAGCACTGCTAAGCTTAGAATGAAAACTGCCAGTAACGCTATCTGTCCTCTCACGGCTTCCACCCTACCGTGTAGAAGACTGGTGTTGCGTTGACCCACACAACTACTGGCGCAGTGTACTCGTTTGGTTGGGGCGGAATAGAGGCGTTAGACCGTAATACATACTCTCTCACCTCTGTTATGTTAGAAGACATCATGGTAACCCATGCTGCTATAGTACTTGTGTTTCTGGCACATAGAGGACATGCAATTGGAACATAGAGTATGTGCGTTATCGCGCATGCTACTGTAATCGCCGTTATTAGACCGATTAAGACAACTTCTATGCTCCGCATCCCGTTATCCTTCCTCCAAGTATTTTAAAACAAGTCGTGGGATCAACATGCCCTGTGATGTTTATAGCGTATGTTGCCTCTATTTTTCCGTCTTTTATTGACAAGGGGGTCGTCGTATAGACTACTATGAAACTTCCAGGTAGAGCTGTCGCGTTGACGGTTTCGGATAAAGTGTATGCTTCAAACAGTTTAGCTGCTATAACGGCGTTTGATGATATAGGCTGTGCGAGAAAAAGTAGAATAAATACAAGTGCTTCAACAAACCCTATATAAAATATTATCTCGTCGATCATTGCCCAACCCCCTGGGCTATTACATTTTCAATAAAAGCAAGCTCGAGCTAACCCTCCACGATAAGTCTTCTAATGATAACAAGCCTTTTTGGTTCATCAAACCTTACATACTGGTAATCCGTCGAAATACCGTCTACCCAAACAACTAAGACAGTTTTTTCATTTACAACTTTCAGTTTTTTAACGTACCCTGTTGTGTTTACCGTGTAATATATAAAATACACAGACCCATTTATCACCCTTATATATGGTATGCTTTCTAGCCCAGCATGTGTTTCGTTAAACCATATGATCCAGTTATCTAAGACCCTGTACCTATAACTTCCACACTTGCATGGAAAAATTATTCTAGCCAAGTTTACATGGACTGGCACATTTCCTAATAATATTCGGCTTCGCCTGTTTTCCACATATGCGCCAGCTAAAATAACACCTCCTCTCTCAAGCCTCACAGCCAGTTTTGCGAGATTCTCTTCATCTATCTGTAACCCACCGCTACTATCAATTACTGTATAAAAGTATGTGAGACCGATTATTCCTCCAATAAAGAGACCAATCACCACAAACATTATACTTAAGGAAACACTTCCTCTCAACTACCATTCACCTACCATCCACTTCTCCATTAGAGGAAATGGCACTATGTTTTCCGGATTATCGATAGTGCTTGGCACGATGAGCGTGAAGAAGACACCCTTTCCTTCTATTTTGATGCCAGCACATATTCCGTCGATCGCCTCTACTTTTATCCAAGAATTTTCATTTGGTAGAAAAACATAGAAGTTATAAGACGAGCTTAACGGCCGTGTTCCATTATAGTCTATAATATATGGCTGGGAGAAACACATGGTACCATCTCCTAATTCGCCTTCAAGTTTCACAGCTATGGGCACAAACTTTAGCTTAAGCTCAGTACCAAACAGAACTCTGCCTCCAGGATTTAGACGGGCATAAAGCACTGCTATGACGGGTTTCGTAAAGTTTAGAGACCTATAAGGCACCTCTATTTTCGGCGTGTCTGGATTGCTTTCGAAAATCTTCCCATCAACTTCTAGTACATACACCAGGTGCTCTCTAACGCTATATTGTGGACAACATTGATAACGCGGCAATATATGAAGGATAACATGCGTAATATTGTATTCGATACTTGCCAATTCCAGCAGAAGACGTGTTACGTTATAGACGTAACACACGCTATCCACACACGACTTTGCTTCTCCGAGTTTTGGAGGAGACTTGAATGATACTAGTCTCAGATTTTTCGAAGAGATGTATGGTAGATCATCTAGTTTATTGAAGTGTAGATGTTTCTGCTCTTCGAACACATACCGCTTATCACATATAAAGTTGAGTGGACCTTCTAGATAATAGACTCCAGTCTCGTTTATGGCAAATACTAAAAAGTCCCCATAAAAGGAGTGTTGACCTTTTTCGAGATCCAGGGGAATATTTACTAAAGGTAAAATTGGACCCATATATACCTCCTCTCCCGCTATATCATAAATAGCCTTTAAGAACAATATTTGTCCTGGAGACAAATTACCCGAAAGTGTGTTTGTATTCAGGAATTCTTTGAGGGAAGACGCATTGTATATCCAGCCCTTAAAAACATACTGCATATTTTCTTCAAGGCTAAACAGATAGGATATGTTTTCTCCATCAGCTGTTGTGTTAAAGTACAGGACAGGTTTCTCGTTTTGCAATTCTATTTCTCTTTCTAGTATCAAGTTTGATTGGGCTTCATCGAGAGGAATTTTAAGAAGAACCCTTGTAGATCCATTTCTTAAAGCAAAAACGTAGAACTCTCCTTCACTGATATTGCTATAATTCAGCTTTAGGACCATGTTGAACCTTCCTTCCAAAGGAGGAGAGGAAACCTCTACAGGCTGGTTGTCTCTAATCAAGCCTGATTGCTCGACAACCTTTCTAGTTACATTAATTCTCGTAGGTGCAGTTAAAACAAAATTTATTCCAATAGCGCTATAGGTAAAATTTCTCGCAGAAGAAATGGCTATAGTTGTATCAATGTTATTTATCCGTGCCTGTAGGTTTACCGTTGAATTCAAATTTGTAGAGACTATGAGCACAGCATCGTCTAACTTCTTATAATATGCTTTGATGTTGAAATAGTCTCCAGGATTCAATTCTATCTCGAGAACATTATCTGTACACACACTTGTCGAGGTATTATTCGTAATCTCCCATCTAGCAAACTTCCACAAACTGGTATTGTACAGTGTAACCTTATACGATACCTCAAAGCCTGTCGGCTTATATATTAGCAAATATTCGTCCCTGAACTTCGCTATAACTAGTCCTTCTCCAACATAAATGTTGTTTACTCTTTTAACAGGAATATGTGCGATGTCACGATAGTTTCTTAGGTATCCGCTTGAAGAAGCTAATATACTCAGAGTTTTGTTAGGAGCAGTAGTTGTAAACCTGACCCAAACAGCATATACGCCGTTAAGCTTAAACGGCGTTTTCACGGTCTTGCTGTAGTAGCCGAGACTCCCTGTCCGTTTCCAAATCTCAATATCTCTGAAATATACTGTCTTATTGGCGGAAACGAAGTATACTCTGGAGTCATAGCTATATTTTGGCTGAAAAACTATTGTCTTGGGAGACCAGTCGTAGAGCCCGTCGACGGCTATGACTGGATATATGGGGTCCAGATTGCTAGATATCTTAAGCTTTGCATCGGGTATTGTTGGAGAAGGCTGAGGAGGGGGCAAAGAGCCGTTATCAGCTCTTATGAAAATAAAAACTTGTATACTAAAGGCAACATAAACGCGAACAGCCTCGTCGGTCGACAAAACCTTTGCTTCCAAATAGACCGATCCATGTGAATAAGACAATTCCCAATTAAGAGAATCATCAGCCATTGTTGCAACATACTTATCCACATAGACGTTGTCTGGATACCAGTCATTGCTTATATCAACAATTTCATCGTGTATGTCTCCTGGTTCAAGATTGAAATCCATGTAGCTTAGCCAATATTTTTCCTTCACATCTAAAGTTCCACTTTTTCTCACCCCTCCTAGTGCAAACGAAACATCATATCTACCCTTCCCGACATTATAATGGACCTTCCATACACCATTAGCCACATACCCCCTATCTGGCAACGACTGCACCCTTGCCTTCCAGGAGTGAAGAGCATAAAATCTATAATAGACAATACCACCGGGCCTCACCTTGAAGTTGTCTAAGATGCCAGACAAATGTCCACTTTCACCACTTATAGAAATATATGCCTTTGCAGGCAATCCTGTAGGGTCTGCGAGGGTTGAGTTTAAATACTCTTTCTTTAGCACTGCAATTTTTTCTAAAGAGGGATATGATGTCGATACCCGATAATCACTATATGCTTTCATAGATGAACTTATCCCATACGCTGGCTGTACGTGGAAAACTGAAAGCACAAATAGCGCTATGGTTACTAGCGCCTTGACGCCTCTCAAGGCTTAACCCCTTTAACCCGAATTTTTACAAAGTATGGTTCATGGAAGCTCCTGAAGACTATGAGAGCAGCTTTCTCGCCTGTCTTTGGTAGGATCTCAAATCTCTTAAGATCGGCGGTTCTCATAGCCATTACAACAGGTCTTATGCTAGACCATCTTGGACCGCAACACAACATTTGATTGAGAGTCTCGTTCTCTACGAGACAATAGTCTGGGTACTTATAGTTTATTTCCTCATCCCATGCTTTCTTTAGTACCCAGTATTTTGCTGCATAACTCATGTTGATCCAAAGCTCTATTTTTCTGGGAAACTTGTCCATGGGATAATCAAATACTGGACTCCCGCAGAGGTGTTGCCCTATATAGTAGAGAGGGTATATTGCAAGATCGATCAGGTAGTCGCTTTCTATAGTGTTTGTTTCAAGCCAAATGTTATTCACGGATTCTGGGAGCACTAACACAGCTAAGGCCATGTAGGTTTTCCAGGGAGTGTAAGATTTTTCAGTAGTCCCTATAATTAGCCAACCGTCGATAGTTTTTAGGCTCCAATTATATTTTTCCGTCCAATCATTGATTATGCTAAAGTCGAATCTTTTAACATAAGGCAAGTCGCTTAGTCCGAGGACATAGTGGAGGTACACAGCCTCGCCCTTCAGAGCTCTAATGCTACTGTTTTCGAAGAATGCATAAACTCTAACATTATCTTTGTTAGAGATTTCATACCAAGCTAGCCAAAACGTGTGAGTCCCATTATATGGGACCTTGAATCTTCCTTCAACAAAGGCTGATTCTTTTCTCACACATTTCGGCAAAGAAGTCTCTGCTCCATCTATATAAACCACGACTCCCGGAATATTGCTATAGACATATATTCCGTCAATACATTTCGATAAATTTCTCCAAGAAAAAGGGTATACATCGGTCAAATACACTAATCTCAGAGTCATGTTTTCTTCAACAAACAACTCGATCGTACTGTTTAGGGGATAGATGTTCCTAGACGATAAGGGCTCTATGCGTAGTTTTTCTCCGAACTCTGCTTTCACTTTTATAGGCAATTGATTAACGACTCCGTTGACCTTTACTTTCGCTCCAGGAATATTGGACAGGATTCTTACCGACAATTTTGTGGGTCTAGTCTTTACAAAAAGTGTAGCATTATCATATAATAATACCTCAAAGGACTTATTGTGAAAACTTGTCACTCCGATACGAGCTTCCTCTAATCTGTAACCTTTAGCTAGGTCTATTTTTACACTCCAACGCGAGGGACAGGTCTTCGACCCGTTTACTGGGAAAAATCTAACACTTGTCACGCCATTATCGGCTTCAACCCTTAAGATACAGAATGTTTTAGAAGATGTAGAATTTCGTGCAGACAAACTTTCATGAATATTTAAAAAACACAGTATACTGACGACAAACAATACTATTCCAAGAAATACCAATAGTCTCCTTTTCATAACCCCCACTCTCTATTGGTATTTCCTTAAAAACCAGCTCGCACGCAGGCTTTTAAAGAACTGTTAACTAAAAGATAGAATGAAAACAAGGCTTTCCGACTTTGACCTGGCAGTCATATTGTACACGAGCCCTCTACCCCCAAGTGCGACGCTAAAACGATTGAAAGACATTTTTCTTGTAGACCCGGGAGACGAGCTTGTCTCAATTGCCAGGCAGGATGAGTTGTTGGGACATAGAGAAGGGCTTAGACGCCTAATAGAGTTAAAGCTAAATGAGCTTGCAGTTTGGGTGGAAAACACCGAAGTGATTTTACAACAAATAAGTGATCTACTTATGACTTTTAACGTCGCTTTACCCCTGCTAGTTGTGGGAATACTATTGCTGTTAAACCCTATTCAGGGAAGCATATCTCTGTGGATTTTCTCGGTTTTCGGACTTATAGCTGGAGCCTTCGCCTACAGACAATTTCCAGGGAACATAAGGTTTCCTAACCCCCCATTAACAAACCTGGTACCGTTATCCCTCATACCCCTCCTAACATATCTGCTCAGCAGTCATGAACTCCTATTTATAGCCCTCACACTAGCCTCTCTACCCTCTGCTATTATAACCTACCGGAAAACCCGCAATATATTCAATGAACTTAAGGAAAACGATAAACTACTGACAGACGCGCTAAGATGCCCCTTCCACCTCTACCGATGCATAAAGCCAGACCTACTCCACGTACAGGAGGTGAACATATCGATAAGCAACACAATTAGATCTGTCTTAGAGCTCTATGGGAAACTTGGCGTAGATAAGCAAGGACTTAGATGGCTTACAGAATACTACCGTCAGTTTTTCAAACTCGTAACAAATATCAGGTCTAAAACACTGATCGTACTGTTCAACAGTATAGTAGGTATGCTAGTGTTATCCGTTGGCCTATCATTGATAACAAGCGTTTTTACAGGACTGAGATCGATGCATACACTAACCCTGGGGCTTGCTCTGAACATTAATCCACAAACACTAGAGTCTATAAGGCCCCTTCTAAACATCACGCTCATCGCTGACTCGATATCTTATAGTGTTGCTATATCGTCGGTTAGAGAGGGAAATCCTCTATATTTTCCACTATATCTTCCCGCGATGTTTCTCGCAACATTTGCAGGTCTAGTTTTGGGTCCACTTATAATACCGCTTGGGTGAATCCGGATGGACAAGATAATATTGGCGATAGCATTTGTAATCGCCGTCCTGGTTTTATTGGCAACAGTCTATGTAATCTCTCTTGTACCCCTACAGCCGCCTCTTGTAACAATTTCTCAAAACGGTACATTAGTGTTGCACAAAGTCTAACATCGACTTAGCCTATTGACGTTTATAAATTAGACTAGAAACAGATTTTAATGTCCTGCGAGAGATTAAAAAAGATGAAGATACTAGAAATTCGCTTAGGAAGATATCCGCCTGCACTCTTCTTACAAAAAGACAAGCCAGTGATAGACGCATTGAAGGGCATGGCGGAAAAATGGGTAAGACACTGTCCACTCGTAGACGAAAAGGGTAAACTCGTGGGTATGGTCTCCATAAGGGACATTATAGACTTTCTGGGAGGAGGAAACAAGTTTGACCACCTGAAAAAGGATTATCCGTCACTCTATGACGCTCTAAATAGAACCGCCCTAAGCAACATAAGCTACAAGCCTCCATTCATAGAGACAACCACAGAGTTCAAAGACGTCATCGAGACGATGATCGAAAAGGGCGTGGGGGCGCTAGCTGTGGTCGACGAAAACATGAACCTAGTTGGAATAATATCCGAGAGACACATAATGTCCCTCTTTGCGGACACGCAGACCTTCGTAAAGGTAAAGGAGATAATGAGTAGCCCGATAATCAGTCTAACGCCAAGCGACACGCTAATCGAGGCACAGAAAGTCATGACCAAACACCGAATAAGAAGACTTCCCCTGATTTCTGGCAACTACCTGAAGGGCATTATAACTGTAAAGGACATAGTAAAATTCTATGCCACAGACGAAACACTGAAAAAACTTGCAAACAACAACATAGAAGAAATCTATAATACACCGCTATCTTATATCAGCAACAAGCCGGTCTACACAGTAGACCCCGACGAAGACGTAGGCTCAGCAATATCTATAATGAGAAAACACAACATCGGCAGCCTTGTGGTAGTAGAAGACAACAAGCCTGTAGGAATATTTACCGAAAGAGACGTTGTAAAGAAACTCGCAAAGATAAGAGGAGTAGAGATCTTCGTGGACGAAGCACAGAAAAAGATAGTAGCAGGGCGGGTAGCCTTCTAACCCCCAGATCTTCTCAGCCAAACCCTCACACTATTAAAAACCGGACCTCCTCCTATTTCTTGAACCATTGTCGGGAAAAGCGTATTAAGAGGTGTACCGTCTAAGCCTTTAAGCTGCCTGGGAGTCCAAACAACTCCCTCAGGAACGTCTTCACCCACCAAAGCTCTAAGCAGAACCTCTCCATAATCATTGTAGATAACAACCAAGTCCCCATTCCTCACGCCAAGTTTCTCGGCGTCTCTAGGATTTATGTAAACGACAGCAGGAATTTCCCCATAGACTTCCCTAAACTGCGTATGAGTATACTTCACAGTCGCAGAATTCAACAAGACAAAACCGTCACTATTCACATCCTTTTGCTTGGGCAATGGACACAAGCCTCTTTCCTCAGCCACAGAAGACCAGAACTCTATCTTCCCGCTAGGCGTCTGGTACTCAGACCTACCCCTAGACTTCAGCCTCAACACCTTACCCTCCAACAAGTCCTCAAAATCTCCGTCCACAAAAGCGTTCTCCAGAGCCTTTTTCAAAACACTCCACGGATCCTCAAGAAGCCTAGAATCTCTAATACCAAGCCTCTCCGCCAGAAGAAACATTAGCTTGTATTCCGCAAGGCTCTCCCCAAGAGGCTCGATAACACGCCTCGACAACCTAACATACCCGTGAGAATAGGAAACAACCACATCGTCCTTCTCAAGATATGTTGGAGCCGGCAAAACAAGATCAGCATACTCTGCAGTCTCCATCCAATGTGTCTCATGAACAACCACGAACACATCCTCCCGCGACAAACCTCGCCTCAAAACTTCCTGTGCGGTCAGAGTCAAGAGAGGATTCATGTTGAAAACAAATATAAAGCCGAACTCTCCCCTAGCGATAAAATCTGCTACACCCACCTGGCTAACAACCCGTGACGGCTTCCAGAAACGAAGACCAGACACATACTCGAAATCAACAAGCCACCCCTTACTATTCGAGTAATAGAAGCCCCGATGAATACCCAACAGAGCTGGTATAAAGGATACAGCCCTGACCGCCTCAGCACCCATCACACTTTTCTGCATGCCAATCCCGATGAGAGTAACACTAGTCCTCCTCTCCCCATAAAGACGTGCAAGCCTCCCAACAACATCCCCAGGGACTCCCGTAACCTTTTCAACTCTTTCCGGGGTCCATTTCTCAACCTCCTCCAACAAGCAGTCATACCCGACCGTCCACTTTTCCACAAAATTCTCGTCAACAAAACCCTCCTTGACCAGCCAGAACATCACACCATAGGCAAGGGCGACATCGCTCCCTGGCCTAGGCGCGACCCAGAGATCAGACCTAGAGCTGGTTTCGCTCCTTCTAGGATCAACACTTACAATAAAACCACCCTTCCTTCGCGAATCCAGAGCCAGAGCCCACAAGTGCGGGGCGCTGACCGCGGCATTAAATCCCCAAAATACCACCAGCTCAGCATCTGCAAGCTCTTCTGGCTCGACGCCATAGCTCAAACCATAATGCAAAGACAAGGCAGCGTGACCAGACCTGCTACATATAGAGTAGTCTGTCGACGCAGCACCTATAAAATTCCACAGCCTCAACGGAAAATACTGAGTCAACAAGCCCATATTACCCGCATAGTCTATATGCAGCACCGCACTGCTCCCCTTCTCCTCTACAACCTCATCCAGCTTCTCGACAATCACGTCTAAAGCCTCATCCCACGAAACCCTCCTGAACCGCATACCAGGCTTCTTCCCATCCCTGATGTAGGGGTAGAGCACCCTATTCCTATAAAGCCTCAAGTGATCCGCAGCACCCCTAGCACAGGTAAAGCCCCTCGTAACCCTATTTGTGTGATCACCCATGACGCGGACAACCTTACCCTCCTTCACCTCTGCCAGGAGAAAACAGGTATCATAACAGTCTCGTGGACAAACAGTAGGAACAAGTCTCATAGACCCAGACCCCTATAGTCAACCCTACCCAGCCTAACACCATAGACAAGCAAAGCATACTCGACAAGATCCCTAGCGACAAAAACATGATCCTTCAACAGGAATCCCTCATCGATATCGCTGATCCCCGTCTCGCCAGTCAACACGAGAACCACGTCAATGCCACTCTCCAACCCCATTTTAACATCAGTGTAGAGCCTGTCCCCAAAGTACACACTCTCACTCTCAGAGTACCCCCTAGAACTCAGATAGTGTCCGATAAACTCTCCACTAGGCTTCCCGCCAACCCACTCAGGACTTCTCCCCGTAACAGCCTCAAGCAGCCTAGCAATACTCCCCGCATCGGGCAGAAAACCCTCCTCCGACGGATACCTCAAGTCAGGGTGAATGAGCAAAAACCTCTTCCCTCTCTGGAGCAGGAGAGACGCATCCGCAAGCCTGCCATAAGTCAGCTCCCTGTCAAAGCCCACAGCAACCCCGTCACACTCCTCCGGGTCGTCCCAACAGTGCTCAAGCCCATAATACTCGACAACCCTCCTCGGCAAAAGATAATAAAACTTCCCTGAACTCCCGAACCTGGATGCAAAAAACTCTACAGAAGAATACACCTCATCCTCCTCGAGCATAACACCAAGAGTATCCCTGATCCTCACTAAAACGTCGTCTCTAGTCAACGACGAGTTATTAGTAACCACAACGGGCTTAAGTTCAGATCTCTTCAAGAAATCCAAAAACTCGCCTGCACCTCCTATAGGCTTCCTACCCAGCACCAGCGTACCGTCAAGATCAAACAGAAAAACCCTCTTATCCCTTAGCCTCTCCCTCTCCCTGGCAAGCTTCAGCCTCCACGAAGCAGCTAAAGCACCCCTCTCGTCGCGAACCCTCCACCACGCAAAACCTTCAACACCTACAAGCCTGACACGAAAAACTCCAGACAGAGCCTCCAATACAGAGTCAACATCCCCAAAATCCCGGCAGTGTCTGCAAAGCCACTCCAAAGCCTCACCGCCCACATACATAACGCCGACAAAAACGAGACCGTCACCCCCAACCCTAGGCAACGACCCAGCATCCACGCTACCATCAACGGCGGCTAAAACATCTCCCTCACTACTCGACAAAGCATCCAGCAGCCCCTCCTCAAACACAACTCCCTTCCCGACAAGAAAAACTCCATCAAACCCCTCGCAAACAACATTACACAGACCCTCACTTTCGCCTAGAACAGTCATCCTATCTACACGTCCCCCAAGGGTCCGGACAATAACACCACACAGGTCCTCTCCCAGAACCCTAAAACCACCACAACCAAAAACAACCCCACCTAACACAAAACAAAACCCTCAATCCACGCTAAAAAATATTCCCTAAGACACGATAACACCCGTTATCGAACAAAACAAACCACGAGGCATCGAAAGAATGATTCAAAGCTCCGTATTAAAAGAAATAAAAAACAATACACATGATCCCCGGCTTCCTCGCAATACCAGTAGTAGTATGGCTAGGAAACCCCTACGCCACCATAATATCCGCATTCTTCCTAACAATATACACCCTACACGAAGCATCACTAAGATTCGGGCTAAACACCAAGATACCAATAGCAAGCCACACCTACAAGGTAATGGCCCGTTAAGACTAACTAACGGGCAGATACTTCACAGGAACAGTCTACTTCTGGGCATGCACACTGGCAATAGTAGCAC
>Ga0164318_10000677_pt1 | contig 27334 bp, 21 predicted proteins | sample GuaBasSedimGuay9_FD_113734 | JGI IMG/M metagenome (GOLD analysis project Ga0164318, IMG submission 113734) | Subseafloor sediment microbial communities from Guaymas Basin, Gulf of California, Mexico - Guay9, Core 4571-4, 0-3 cm | ecosystem: Environmental > Aquatic > Marine > Hydrothermal vents...
CAAAGCGATTTAATGCGGAGTTTATATTACCAGCGCCTATATCCTGGGATATTTGAGTATAATAAACTCTATTCAGGGGGACGCTGAACATCGCCTGGAGATAGGCGACAATCTGAAAACCATACTTGAGTGCCGATATACTACCCACCTGAAGATGACTGGCTACTGCCCTGTCAACCAGCAAATTCATCCTCTCCGCAATCGCACCTATTATGAATGTCATACCCACCAGGCAGACGGAGAAACCCTTTCTCAAATCAACACCTGATACTTTAATGTAACCCCAACCCTCCCTCAGTAGTAAGGGCGTAAGAAACACTATCTGAGAGAGAGCAGAAACGAAGATACCAATTACTAAACTATAGATGTCAAATCTGTTGGTGAGTAATAAAACGGATATGGAAATGATTATTGGTGGAAACACCGAAGCAATGCTGGGCAGGATAAATGACTCAATGGCATTATGCATTGTGGCAATAACTCTGTGAGCGATATAAACAACCATAAGTGGCATAATCAGGCGAACAATTATCAGAAGGTTGCGATGATTAACTGCATCTCCACCTAAGAGATTGCAGAGCCAGGGAGATATAAGTTCAAGTATGAGTAATAGGAAGAAGGCACTCAATATAACTGAGGCAAAGAATGAGAATCCGACCCTATATGCTGATTCCCTATCGCCTTTTCTGGTGTGGTATGTGATTGATGGAACCAAACTGGCATTTATGACCTCTGTGGCGAGATAGACAATGACCTCGGGTATAGCGATTGCCAGTAGATATAAATCATATGACTCACCGGTTCCAAATGCTCTCGCTACTATTATTGCCTGTATGAGAGATAGAACCAGCGTTATGAAGTTTATGAACCCCATCCCGGCAATTGTGCGACCTACCCTATGTGGGTCCATAACAGATGTCTAAGATCTTACCTTCCTGGCGACTACACCTATCTGGTCATATGCTTTGATGGTGATACTGATTTTAGATAGGGGTAGAAGTTCTACAATTTCATAAATAATCTTGAATGGTTCACCGAAATGAATGAGTTTCCAGGTAATATATTTTATCCCCCAGGTCTTAGTGGGCTTCAACCAGGTCAGCGGTTCAAAACCTGTCTTTCTCAATATCTTATCCAGTGTTCTTCTGGTAAAGTAATAGGTGTGGAAGCGCATTATATACCACCAGTGACGCTTAAACAATCTCGCAATAGCACTACCAAAATCAGGAACCTCAAGGTATATCAGACCATCATCCTTGAGCAGTTGATTCGCTTTTTTGAGGAATCTCTTCGGGTCAGATACATGTTCAAGAACATGAAACACGGTGATGCAATCAAAGTAATCTGACTTGAAAGGCGCATTCTCAAGGGTAGATACAAATGCCCTATGCCCCTTCTGTCTGGCAATATTAACAGCAGAGATAGCGGGGTCAATGCCAAACCCATCCCACTTTCCATCAAGTATATCCAGGAAGAAACCGTGCCCACAACCCACATCCAAAAGGCGTCCACCATCTTTATAACATTCTAATATTTTCTTGTTAAACTTAAGTGTCTTTATCTTCCAGTATTGTTCTTTTAAATAGTCATTATCCTCCACCCTGAGGTAAATTCTCTCAAGTGTCTCCTCATCCTCCCGTGGGCTTGTATATACCAGCCCGCACACTTCACACTTTACTATCCTTCTTGTTGTATTGTTGGGGTCTGATTGCCTGAATCTCAATATGCCATCGTTATTTTCTCTCACCGAATCAGGATATAAAACCTTACATCTGCCTGAACCACATATAGGGCATCTGACATCAACGAGTTCCATAATTTAAAAAAGCATATTAACAAAGCATCTGGCTATTCTACGAAAAAACAAATTATAATAAAACACTATTTATAACTACCCATGAGTTCTTCAAGATGGTTCAGTATGGTTCTCTCAACCGAATCAATGTCTCCCTCCACTTCACACCCTGCTGCCTTTTCATGCCCTCCGCCTCCGAGCGCCATAGCAATCTTATTCACATCCACCTTCCCCTTTGACCTCATACTAACCTTCACCTTGTTGTCTTCCTCTCGGAGCAGAACCGCCACATCTATTCCCTTAACTGCCCTTGCATACTCAATAAATCCATTGACCTCCCGAGGGTCAAACTTATTATCATCAAGCATCTTACTGGTTATCCTAATAACTGCTATTTTACCACCCATTTTCAACTTTATTGATTTTAGAGCATCTCCAAGAAGAAGTATGAACTTAATATCCTTATTCTCGTTTAATACCTTATGTATTATATAAGGGTCAACGCCAACACTTATTAAACGAATTGCTGTTAGATGTGATTTTCGGTTGGTATTAGCGTAGGAAAAATTGCCAGTATCTGTAATTAAACCCACATATAATGGCAGAGCAATATCAAATGACAACTCTACACCCAATTCTTCAATTAAATCCAACGCCATCTCTGCGGCCGATGATGATTCTACATCCACCAGATTTATATCACCGAACATAGAATTGCTCTTATGGTGGTCTATATTTATAACCACCCTACAATTTTTTAACATATTCCTGAATGCAGGCTGAAGGCGGTTGAGGTCTCCGCTGTCCAGAACTATAGCTGTATCATAATCCCTGGGTTCTTCTTTGGTAATCTCACAATTTTCTATTACAAACTTCAAGCGGTTTGGAATCTCACCCTCCCAGATAAGGTAAGAATTTATTCCTTTCGCCCTGAGCGCTCTCCACATTGCAACCATGCAACCTATGCTATCACCATCTGGTTCAATATGACTGCTTACTATTACCCCACTTGAATTGAGTAATCGCTCTGCAATCTCCTTTACAGTTTCTCTATATCTAATATTAGATACACCATCCACCTGAACTACAACCTACCCTTTCTTCTCAAATCGTTTAATATATTAATCACTCTGAAGCCTGATTCTGCACCCTTGTCTCTGAAAAATCTGAGAACTGGAGTATATTTCAATCTTATGTTATCTCCCAGAAAACGCTGAATTCTTGACGATGCTCTCGTAAGGGCTTTCAAGGAACTTTCTCTTTCCTCTTCAGAACCAAGAGCGGTAAAATATACATTTGCGAATTTGAGGTCCTTAGTCATCTTAACTCTTGTAATAGTAACCATTCCTATCTTCTCGTCAGAAATCTTTGTCTCAAGTATCATACTCACCTCATCCTGGATGAGCGACTCAATCTTTCTTATTCTCAATGCATCTTCTTCTGTCATACAAGTTTCCTCTCTGACTGTATTATCTCAACCCCATAATTCTCAACAATGAAATCCTCTATCTTACCAAATACCCTAATAATATCAATGCCAGCATTCGCCACGGTGGAAAAGCCGAAATGGACAATCTTTAATTTTCTCCCATCATCTAACTCTGTGACGCTTACATTAAATCTATGTCTGACCCTGTCTTTTATACTCTTCACAATCTGTCTCTTATCTTTTATGGTGACAACTCCATTAAGAAAAATAGATAAAAAAAGAACCCCAACTATCATATTTCTGTTTGTCTCGTTATGCTCTTCTTCTCTTTTCTCTAACTATATGAAATGACTCAATTATATCTCCCACCTCATAATCATTAAAACCATCAACACCAATTCCACATTCAAAACCCTGTTGAACCTCCTTGACATTGTCCTTGAACCTTTTAAGCGAGGAAAGATTACCTTCGTAAATCACTGCCTCATCTCTTAATATGCGAACATTGCTTCCCCGCACCATCTTCCCCTCAATAACCGAGCATCCGGCTACCGCACCCAGCTTTGACACACTGAACACCTCCCTGACCTCTGCTCTTCCAAACATTTCCTCCCTCTCCTCTGGTTCAAGAAGACCGGTGAGAGCATCCTTTATATCATCCAGAACATCATATATAACACTATATAATCTTACATCTATGTTCTCCTTCTCTATCTCCTTCTTCGCCTTCGGTTCTATTCCCACATTGAACCCAATTATCACCGCATTAGATGTTAAAGAGAGCATAACATCACTCTCCGATATTGAGCCAACACCCCAGTGAAGAACATTAGCAGTGTAATCACCAACCTTTATCTGTTCTATTGACTTCTTAATTGCTTCAGCTGTTCCAAAGGTATCACATTTCAGAATCAGAGGAAGTTCTTTAGGTCCCCCCTTCTTCATCAATTCAAACCATTCATCAAGGGATGGTCTTTTAGAGGCGACCTCCTCTTTCTTCTTCTTATCCAGAAGTATCTTACTCAACTCCTTTGCCAGCGTTTCATCCATCCCATAGAGGTAATCACCAGGGTCTGGTATTCCTGATAAACCAATTATCTCTACAGGTGTCCCAGGTAGTGCCTCTGTCAATCGTTCACCCAATGGCTCAATCATCGCCCTGATTTTTCCGGTATAATCACCAACAAGAACTGAATCCCCAACTCTCAATGTTCCATCTACCACAATGACCGTTGCCAGAGGTCCCATACTCTTATCAAGCCGTGATTCAATGACCACACCCCTCGTTCTCTTATCCGGATAACCCTCCAACTCCAACATCTCCGCCTGGAGTATAATCTTCTCCAGTAGGTCATCTATATTAATCCCCTTCAGGGCAGAAACCTCACTAAAAAGTGTATCACCACCCCACTCCTCAGGAACCAATCCCAGTTCGCCCAACTGCCTTTTTACGCCCTCAATATTGACACCGGGTTTGTCTATCTTATTGATAACAACGATTATCTCAACTCCGGCAAACTTGGCATGATTATATGCCTCTATGGTCTGTGGCATTACTCCATCATCTGCTGCAACTACCAGAACAACGATATCTGTAATCTGCGCCCCCCTCGCCCTCATTGCGGTGAATGCTTCATGTCCAGGAGTATCAATAAATACAATTCTTTTACCTTTTATATCTATCACAGATGCACCTATATGTTGGGTTATTCCCCCATATTCTTTTGAAACATAATCTGTCTTCCTTATGGCATCAAGAAGCGTGGTCTTTCCGTGGTCAACATGACCAAGCATAGCAACTACCGGTGGTCTTCCTACAGGTTCCCCCTCATCGTATATAATCTCATAACCAAACCCTTCACCAAGAACCTCAATTATATCCCTATCTAAATATGAATTGATGTCAATGGTTTCCCCAGTCATCTTTTTATAGGTATCCATTAAATCCTCTGGTTCAACTTTGAACAGGTCAGCGAGCTCAAATAATAGTAATCCCCCGCGAACCACGACACTCTTCCCTACCCTTTCTTCCTTTGCTCTCATCTTCTTCAATCTTGTCTTTGATATCTCCTTCTCTTCTTTCTTGAGTTTCCTCCTTCTCTTTATCTTCGCAATCCTTCTTGTTTTGGTAGAAGTAGTTACTTTTTTATCCTCCAATTTTCTCTCTTCAATCTTCTTCTTGCTTACCCTTTCCTTTGTTTCTGGCTTATTATATATCCCTAACCTCTTCTCTGCCTCTTCTACTCGTTTATCTTTCTTAACCTCTCTCTTCTCTTCCTTCAGTTTCTCCTCAATGCGTTTCTCTTTAATATGCTTCTCCTCTATTTTCTTGAACTTCTTTTCCTTTTCCTCTCTTCCTACCTTCTTTAACTTTGGTCCACTTACCCTCATCTCTGCTTTTTCCTCTACATCACCAGTATCCTCCTTTGTGTTCAGATACTCCTCAACCTGCTCTCTGGTCAACTTATCTGCGCCACTGGATACACTTATCCCTAGCTTCTTGAGTTCATCAACAAGCTCTTTTATGGTTATCCCTAGCTCCTTTGCTAATTCCCTTACTTTCATAACATTTCCTATTCTCCACCTTATAAATGGAAAAATAGAATTAAAAACTATACCAATAGATAATACGAATATCTATACTTAAATGATTCCTTATTAAAATATTAAAATATGAAATTCATATAGCAATATCAATCACTTTCTTCGTGCTCATATTCCTCTTTACTTTCAATCTCACCTTCACTCCCCTCCCCCTTACTCCTCTTCATATTTCCATCTTCATACCCTTCTGAAGTCATCTCTTGTTCCTCTTCATCAGTAGCATCTTCTTTCTCTTGCTCTGTTTTCTCCTCCCTTTCCAAAGCTTTGTGAAGACCGACCATCTCATCCATCTTCCCCTCTGTTCTCTTTTCTCTTTCCAGTGCCTCCCTCACCATACTCTGCAGTTCTTCTCTGGATACCCTCTTGGCTATCTCGCCTGCTTCCTTGACTATTTTCTCTGCCAGTTTTACACCGACACCTTTAACACCTACAAGGTCCTCTGGAGATGCCTCAGACACCTCATGTATGGTCTTATAACCACTATCAAATAGTGAATCCGCAATTGACTCACCTACGCCTGGTATCATCGTAATATGCTCAATAAAATTCTCATAAAGTTTCTCCTCAAAAACCTCTGCCATCTCCTCATCAGAACGGCTCCTTATATCTATCTTCCAGTCCAAAAGTTTTGATGCCAAACGAACATTATGACCGTTCTTTCCTATGGCAACAGATAATTGGTCATCGGGAACAATAATCTCAACCTCTCTCTCATCGCTATCAACCCTCACTCTATCCACCCTTGCCGGAGAAAGAGCATCAACTACCATCTGGGCTATATCATCACTCCATTCAATTATATCAATCTTCTCTCCTGAAAGTTCCCTCACAATAGATTGCACCCTATAACCCCTCATTCCAACACAGGTTCCGACGGGGTCAATATTCACATCAGATGACTTAACAGCAACCTTGGTTCTCTCTCCTGGCTCCCTTGCTATGCTTACTATCTCAACATAACCGTCCTTTACCTCTGGTATCTGCTCCATAAACAACGCCTTAACCATATCCGGATGAGACCTTGATAGTATTATTTGAGGTCCCCTTCCAGTCATCTTTACCTTCAGTACCAGCGCCCTTATCCTTTGACCATGGCGATAAACCTCATTGGGCATCTGCTCCCTTATTGGAAGATAAGCCTCCGTCTTACCAATATTAACTACCAGCATTCCCCTTGTGTCCCCCTGAACTACACCTGATATGAGGTCTCCTTCCCTATCCTTATATTCGTTATATACTACCTCCCTCTCAGCCTCTCTTAACCTCTGAATTATAACCTGCTTGGCGATTTGTGCTGCATTCCTTCCAAAAGTCGCCGGGTCAACATCATATTCTATCTCATCGCCAATCTCTGCATCCGAATCTATCGCCCTTGCTTCCTCCAGACCTATCTCAATAGATGGATTCTCAACTTCTTCAACTACTGTCTTAACCCTTACCACTTCAATCCCGTCCTCAAGCTCCCTCAGTCGTATATCCATCTCCTCAACATCAAGATGGCTCCTCCTGGAGGCGGATGAAAGCGCTGATTCTATCGCCTCTATGAGCACCTTTCTATCAATATTCTTTGACTTTGCAAGTTGGTCAATCATGGTCTGAAACGAAGTATCCAATCTCATCTCATCAACTCCTGCTTAATATGCTTAATATTACCACTAACACTATCCCTATCCCTTCCTCTGAAGTTCCTCTTCCAAGTCCATTTTTATGCGTATTACTTCAAAATCGTCAAAGTTTATACTACGCATATTACCATTAACATCAATTATACAATTTCGCCCTTCAATATTTAACAATCTACCAACACCGCTCTCCCCATCCTCAGTTCTGAATGATACCTGAGAATTTATGAACCTCTCACAATCACTTATATTCCTCAACTCCCTCTCAATTCCAGGGGATGATACCTCAAGAACATACCGCTCTTCAAGTCCCCTCACTTCTTTAAGGTCCAGCATTGCTCCTACCCTTGAACTGACACTGGCGCAATCCTCAATACTTACATAACCATCAGTATTGTCTATAACAATTCTCACTATAGTTCTTCTCTTTGACTTCATGAACTGCAAGTCATATAGTTCAAAACCCATTCGTTCTAATATAGGAACTACTAACTCACTTAATTCCCTTATTACCTTCTCCTTCTCTTCCATAACCAACCGTTAATTATACCATATCCTTAATCCTCTCAATAAGAGTGCTAATGGCTATATCTTTATCCATACTTTCAACAACCTCACCCTTTATGAACAACACTGCTTTACCCTTACCAAAAGCAAGACCTATATCTGCCTCCCTCGCCTCTCCCGGACCATTGACCTCACAACCCATTATAGCAACCCTTAGCGGTTTATCAATATTCCTCAACATACTGTAGGCATCTCTCACAATAGACAAGTAATCTACCCTGCATCTAGCACACATAGGACACGATACGAACTCTATCCCCCTTTTCATCAAACCCAAAGAACACAAAATTGAATACCCAATCCTTATCTCATCCTCCGGCTCACCAGTAAGCGAGACCCTTATAGAATTACCAATGCCCGAATTAAGTATAAGCGCAAGACCCACCGAAGAACGAACCACACCCTCGCTACCATAACCCGCCTCTGTTATCCCTATATGAAGGGGATAGTCATACCTCTCGCTGAACAATCTGTTTGCACTCAATGTAATGTGGATATCGTATGCCTTCAGCGACACAACAATATTGCTGAAATTCTCCTCTTCAAGAATCCCTATATGTGTTTCGGCGCTATAGACCATTGCTTCAGGGGTAATACCTCCAAATCTGTTCTTAATCTCATTCGCCAATGAACCAGCATTAACCCCAACTCTGATATGAACACACCTCTCTTTTGCCAGTTGGGCTATCTCCCTTACCGCACCTATGTCCCTTATATTCCCTGGATTCAACCTCACACCACTCGCTCCTGCCTCAATCGCTGATATGGCATACTCAGGTATGAATTGGATGTCAAACACCACTGGTATAGGTGAGCCAGCAACGACCTCAGGGAGAACTGATAGAGTGTCTTTATCTGGAACAGCAACCCTGACTAACTTACACCCAATATCAGCGACACTCTTTATTTGAGCAAGAGTTGCCTCAACATCTATGGTTGGGGTCTTGGTCATTGTCTCTACGATGATAGGTGCATCCCCACCAATCCCAACATCACCTATTAATAACTTCCTAGTATTATGCCTTGCTAACCTGTTAGAACACATACCTTATAAAGTCAATGACCAGAGTGAATACTACAATACTCACAATTATTAAAAACCCTATCTGCTGAAATATCATCCTGGCTTTCAAACTTATCATCCCACCTTTAATTGCTTCAACAATGTTTATAACTACATTTCCACCGTCAAGAACTGGTATAGGTAACAGATTCAGGATAAACAACCATACCGAGAGAAGCGCCATGAAATTTATTAGGTTATACCAGCCCGACCTAGCAAACTTACCCGCAAAATCCGCTATGGTTAATGGACCACCTAACGCTTCCTTCGGGTTTACCTGTCCAGTAATCAAACCCCAAATACCTTTCAGAGTTAGCAATACAATATTCAATGTATCTTTTATACCAATGGTTGCCGCCTGAAGCAGATTCTTCCTTACCAGGCGTTCCTTCATACCCGTGAGAATCCCTAATTTACTTATCTCATCAATTCCCTCTCTCTTTATATTTATCAAACGCCTTTCGCCGTCTCTCTCAATGGTCAATTTGACCACTTTATCCTGGATTTTCAAGCCCTCTTCAATATCTCGCCAACTGGTGACCTCATTCTTACCAATGTAAAGCACCCTGTCCCCCTTCTTGACACCCGCCTTATCAGCCGGAGAACCGGGAACAACAACTGAAACAACATTATCCTGAACGGGGTAAACACCTACCACACTGTAATTCTTCTCCCTGTCATAAGCGGGATTAACCTTTATGTTGACTGGATTTCCACCCCTGTCTATCTTTAACTCAATCTCTTCACCCCTTGAATTTAATATAATCCTTTGCAGTTCATCCCAGGATGACACCTTCTCACCATTAATGGCGATAATTCTGTCACCCGGATTAAGACCTGCTTTCTTCGCAGGTGATATTATCTCCTTACCCCCAATCTCCACCGTCTCCATAACCGAGCCAATAACAGGTGGAAAGTAGAACTCTTTATAACCAACCGAGTAAACGAGGAATATGCATAGAAATGCAAGAATCAGGTTCATCAAGGGTCCACTGATGACCACCAGGATACGCTTACCTGGTCCCTTGGAGTAATAATCACCCTCTTTAACCGGCTCACCACTCATGATTGCCTGTTCACCCGACATCCTCACATAGCCCCCCAGTGGTATAGCAGAGAGGACATACTCAGTAACCTTTCCCTTTATAGAGAATATCTTCGGTCCAAAACCTACCGAGAACTTGAGCACTTTTATACCCACAGCGCGTGCAGCAAGAAAGTGCCCCATCTCATGAAACAGAATTAAGACGCCAATCACAAAGACAAATGCTAATATGGATACTATTTCAAACCCCCTTTAATTAGAGATGTTACAAAATTTCTGGTCTCTTCTTCCTTCTCAAATATATCAAGGATATCTGTTATTCTACCACATTCAATGTTTTCAATTGCCTTCTCAAGCACAATAGGTATATATCTAAAGCCCAACTTATCCTCAATAAAAGCATTCACTGCGACTTCATCAGCGACAGAGACCACGGTTGGACACAATCCCCCTTGTTTTCCCGCCTCAATAGCTATTTCAAGACAGGGGAACTTCTCTGTATCGGGCTTTATAAACTCAAGGTTATTGAACTCATACATCTCATAATCAGCTGAACGGCTTTCATACCTTTGAGGATATGTCAAAGCATACTGAATTGGAATAGCCATGTCAGATGGTGCAAGTTGAGCAATATATGAACTATCCACAAGTTTTATCAATGAATGCACAATACTCTGGGGATGAATTACCACATCAATCTTCTCATACGGTATTCCAAAAAGGTGGTGCGCCTCAATTACTTCAAGACCCTTATTAAACAGCGTTGCAGAGTCGATGGACACCTTCTTCCCCATTCTCCATTGCGGGTGGTTCAACGCATTCTCCAGAGTTGCTTTCTCAATCTCATTTTTGCTTAGGTTGAGGAATGGACCTCCGGATGCGGTCAAAACTATCTTATCTAACTCCCCTATGTCTCTGCCTTCAAGACATTGAAAGATAGCTGAATGCTCACTATCAACGGGAAGTATACGAACTCCCCTCTCTTCTGCCAGTTCCATTATTATATCCCCTGCCATCACCAGTGACTCTTTATTGGCAAGCGCTACTGTCTTACCGGCTTTTATTGCCTCAATGGTTGGTCTCAACCCAGCAGAACCAACAACCGCTATAACTACCAGGTCAACATCGGGTAGAGTTGCCACCTCTATTATTCCCTCATCACCTGTCATAAGCTTGAAATCCTCTCCAACAAGTTTTACCAGTTTTTCAGACGCTTCTTTATCCCTTATCGCAACTACTTCGGGGGCATATTCAATTACCTGTTCAGCCATAATTATCCAGTTCCTATTGCAAGCCAGACCTACTACTTTGAACATTCCACTCAGCCATTTGGTCACCTGAAGAGTGGTCCTTCCAATTGAACCCGTTGAACCTATTATGCAAATCCTCTTCATACAGGGGAACTTTATACAGTAGGATTAACACCCAAGCCATTCAAACAACATTAATAAGTAATAAAGTGTAGGTGCTGCAAATATCATCGAATCAAACCTGTCAAGAACACCACCATGTCCGGGTAGTATCTTGCCCGAATCTTTCACTCCAGCATCCCTCTTCATAGCACTCTCAACCAGGTCTCCAAGTATGCCAGCTACCGAGATTATAATACCAATAATAACTCTAACCACCAGCGACTTTATTTCTATGCCGGGTATTAAATAACTTCCTAATGTGAATATCGCCGTTCCAATAACAATACCACTGATTGCCCCCTCGCGAGTTTTCTGGGGACTTATTTCCGGTGCTATCTTTTTTCTCCCGAATCCTTTTCCCATAAGATAGCATGCAACATCAAGAATCCATATAGTGAGAAAGAGAAGCGTAACTATCCACTGACCACCAACCATCTTCCTTATAAGAATTAAGTGTCCAAGGAGGAAGCCCACATAGAATATCCCATTAAGGGTCACTGATGTAACAAATATATAACCACTGGTTCTACCTCGCAGAATACCCCACACCAAACTCGCCAGGAATATAAAAACCAGAATATAAAGTGCAATGGTAGAATCGTATAGATACATAAGGATAGATATAGTCATAGAGCCCAAGATAGCTACATAGACATTTGGAATTTTACCTTTGGCTTTAAAAAGGTCAGTGTATTCAATGATGCCAAAGGTAATGAAGGCAATGGTCATCAATGCAAAGTGCAATGTATCGCCATATACGGTTATAAATAATATTACAGGGACCCAGATAATTATTACTATTACACGCCATAGAAACATAACTACTCAACCTGTTCTATTCCTCCAAACCTCCGCTCCCTCTTCTGATAATCAATTACTGCCTCAACCAGATGATAGTCCTTAAAATCAGGCCATAGAACAGGGTGGATAAATAATTCAGTATATGCTATCTGCCACAACATAAAATTACTTATCCTCATCTCTCCACTTGTTCTTATCAGTAATTCTGGTTCTGGCATAAAATCAGTATATAATTTGCTAGAAAAGCACTCCTCATCAATCATGCTGTGGTCTTTCCCCTCTATGGTCTCTGCCACAACTTTTCTTACCGCGTCAACAATCTCTGCTCTGCCACTATAACTCAGTGCAAGGGTGAGCATCATACTCTCACAATGCTCTGTTGATTTTGCCACCCTCAATAGTTCAGCCCTAGTAGATTCCGGAAGGTCTTCAATTCTACCTATGTATCTCAACCTTATGTCATTGTCAAGCATCTCCCTCTCCTCTTTGCATAAATAATCCTCCAGCAGGGTCATAATTGCCGAAACCTCATTGGGTGGTCTTTTCCAGTTTTCAATGGAGAACGCATAAAGGGTGAGAAATCTAACTTTATCAAGTCGTTTTGCTGCTCTTACTGCCTGTCTGACTGCCTCTAAGCCTTTTCTATGCCCTGACACCCTGCGAAGATATCTCTTCTTCGCCCATCTCCCGTTTCCATCCATAATGATTGCGATGTGCCGAGGGATTTTGTCTCTGTTGACCTCTTTCAGGAGTTCTTCTGCTCTGTCTGATAACCTCTCAACTTTAGCCATTAATTAAGCACCCATTTATTCCTTCATCAACTCCTCTTTTTTTCTCTCTAATAAAATGTCTATCTCCCCACAATACTTATCTGTCAGCTTCTGAACCTCATTTTCATACCTTATCCGGTCATCCTCGGATATCTCCTTTTCCTTCTCCATATCTTTGAGAATCTTATTTGTGTCAGACCTGGTTCTCCTGATAGATATTTTACCCTCCTCAGCTAATCTTCCCACCAACTTTGTCAGCTCCTTGCGTCTCTCTTCTGTCAAACTTGGAACCTTTAACCTTATCACTTTGCCATCATTCACAGGAGTCAAACCGAGGTCAGAACCATAGATTGCCTTCTCAATATTTGGAATAATGGACTTATCCCATGGTTGTATCATTAATAACTTAGGTTCAGGTGCTGACACAGTTGCAACCTGATTTATGGGAGTTGATGTTCCATAGCATTCTACCTTGATATTGTCCAACAAACTTACACTTGCAATGCCTGTTCTTATTGAAGCCATCTCCTTGCTAATCGCCTCAACTGCCTTCTGCATGGCTTCTTCAGTATCCTGCATCAACTTATCCAAATCGTTGTTGTTCACAATTAACCTCCTCCCAATAACTTATTTAAAAATAATAATTTTTAAGAGATATATGTTCCTATCTCCTCGCCCATCACCACCTTACATAGATTACCAAGTTCAAAGATATTGAATACTATTATTGGCATCCTATATTGCATCGCCATCATAACAGCAGTCATGTCCATAACTCCATAGCGATTATCCAGATAACTCTGATAGTCAATATGTGGTATAAAATTTGCCGATGGGTCTCTCATAGGGTCACCATCATATAGCCCTCTAACCTTGGTCCCCTTTACCATTACATCAACATTCAACTCTATACTCCTCAATATTGCAGCAGTATCAGTGGTGAAGTATGTGTTTCCAGTTCCACCCGCAAGAACTGGTATCCCACCTTTCTCTATAAGTTCTAGCGCCCTCTGGGGGACATACTCAGCCACCAGAAAACCTACTGGTATTGAGGAAAATGTCTGCGACATAATGTTAAATCTGGTTAACCAGTTCTGAAGAATAATTGAATTCACAATCGTAGCCATCATTCCCGCCTGGTCTGATGGCACTCTCCCCAAACCGAGACGCTCCATCTCACTTCCTCTGAGTATGTTCCCTCCACCAACGAGAAGAGAAACCTGAACACCCTCCTCAGTTATCTTCTTTATATCTCTACAGAATGAAGTAATCATCCTGTCATCATAGACACCATCGCTAAATCCCGATAGAAGCTCGCCTGATACTTTGAGCAATATTCTTCCAGGTCTTTCTCTCGCCATTTCTACCCCCCTAAAATGCCCTCATCTAAACTACTCACCGAGCTTAAAACGCGCAAACCTACTCACGCGAATATTCTCATTAAACTTAGAAATTGCCTCTTTTATCAGTTCACCTACAGTTTTATCAGGGTCTCTAACATATGGCTGGTCGTATAGGCAGACCTCAGAGAAGCGTTTCTGAAGCTTCCCCTCTACTATCTTTTCTACTACCTTATCGGGCTTGCCAAGGTCTTTAATCTGTTCATAGAATATCTTCCTTTCCCTCTCTAAAACCTCTTCAGGAACTTGGTCTTTTGAGACATAATCAGGTGCCGACGCTGCTATATGCATAGCAATATCATAAGCTAATCTCTTGAATTCCTCCGTCCTGGCAGCAAAATCGGTCTCACAGTTTAACTCAACAAGAACCCCAAGCCTATTACCTGGGTGAATATATGCTGAAACTACGCCCTCCTGCGTCTCTCTACCCTCTTTCTTAGACGCCTTCGCCAGACCTATTATCCTCAACTTCTCAATTGCCAGTTCCATATCTCCGCCTGCTTCTTCAAGCGCCCTCTTGCAATCCATAAGACCAACACCAGTTCTGTTCTTTAATTCCTTGACCATCTCCGCTGTAATCTTCATCATTACCTCCACAAATCATCTCTATAACAAATTCATAAAATCTCTATAGTTCACTTGACCTCCTCTGTCTCTTCCTCTATTACCTTCTCCTGCAAAATCTCACTCTCTTTACCATTTTCCTGGTCATTACCAACAGATGCTACCTGTGGAATATTACCCTCGGTAGATAGCCCCCTTCCCTCAATCACTGCATCTGCCATAATAGAAGTTATCAATCTGATTGCCTTTATGGCATCGTCATTTCCAGGAATAATATAGTCAATTAAGTCAGGGTCGCAGTTCGTGTCCACAATGGCTACAATTGGAATCCCTAATTTCCTTGCCTCAAGAACTGCTATATTTTCATTTTTAGGGTCCACTACATAGAGCATAGATGGCAATCTATTCATACCCCTAATGCCTGAAAGTATCTTCTCCAATTTCTCTTTCTTCTTCCTCATAATCATAGCTTCCTTCCTGGGAAGTGCATCAAGCGAACCATCCTCTTCTATCTGTATCAGTTTCTCAAGAGTGTCAAGATTGTTTCTGATAGTGTGAAAATTGGTAAGCATCCCACCCAGCCACCTGTGTGTTACATAGAATACACCCGCTCTCACTGCCTCTTCTTTCACTGACTCTCGCGCCTGCTTTTTCGTCCCCACAAATAAAATATCCCCTCCCATCTCTGCCACACCCTTAACAAACTCATATGCTTCGCTCAATTTCTCAAGAGTTATAGATAGGTCAATTATATGGATACCATTTTTTTCACTATATATATATGGCGCCATCTTTGGATTCCAACGACGTGCCTGATGTCCAAAGTGAACTCCAACCTCAAGAAGCTCTCGCATACTAATATCAAGCATAAAACCTCCTCTATACTATATTAGATTATGAAATCTTAAAACAGATTTCCTAATATAGACAATCAATTTCCTTACTGGCAACATTATATACTTTATGGTATTTCAAAGTCAAGTTGAATAATGATTCTTCATCATCATAGTTATTGTATGTATCCAAGCCCCCTCATCTCCTCCTTCTTCTCTTCGCTCATAATCAACTCTCTGTTCTCTCCCAGCCCCATAACCAACTCATTTAACCCCTTCTTCCATTCACCAATCTTTTCCTTCATCTTACTTGCTATCTCACTATTACCTTCAATTAAGTTCGTATGGTCGTATCTATCTTCCACCTCATAGTATAGTTCATCATAATCAGAGGTTGTTATCAGACACCATCCCTTATTTCTCAAACTGCAGTATTCTAAATCAGCATAACCCTTCACTATCCCCTCAATATATATCTCTTTATCCAAACCCAACTCATCCATCAAGATATTATTCCTTATGTCTTCACCCGCAAACAAAGGGCAATCTGAAATATCAAGTAAACCAAGTATTGTTGGCGCTATATCAATGTGCGATACCGGGTATTCGCTTACTATACCACCAACATTAGAACTACGAGCAAACTTGACTATCATAGGAACCCTAACCGCCGCCATATAATGACAGGTGCCATGTCCCCTTATGCCTTTATTATCCTCAAGTTCCTCCCCATGGTCAGCAGTAATTATTATCACAGTATCATCATACTTACCGCTCAATTTCAGTGCCTCAACTATCCTCGCTAACCTACAATCTACCTGAAGTATCTCTGAATCATACATATCTATTATGTCCTCTATTGGAACACCCAAATCATCTATTTGGACAAACCCTCCCTTGCTTTCAATCAATTGCTTTAAATATTCCCTCCTCTCACTATCACCAACGAAGAATCTATCTTCAATCGTATATGGATGATGAGGGTCAAGGAAGTGTGCCCAGATAAGGAACCTGTCGTTGCTTTTTATCTTCTCAACAATTTTCTCCGTCATCCAGTCGTTTGGGTTCCCTTTTATGTATATACCCATCTTGGATAGTGCTTCAGTTAGATTCTTTATGAATAGATAAGTCATAGTGCCCCTAAATAAACTTAGTGTGTTAATATCACCATACTCTTCATATACATCAAAACCCCATCCATACCCCGCCTTTGACATAAGATTGGGATTATATACAAAGCAGTTGGTGTTATATCCCGCTTTTTTCAATATCTGAGCGAGGGTGGTTATCCCCTCTCTTGCTGTGTGAAACGGGTCAATTCTTCCATGCACAGTGGGATACTGTGATGACATCATTGTCATCACTGATGGAGCTGTCTGCGTTGCGTTGCAGAAAGCCCATTTGAACATAACACCATCTTCTGCCACACTATCAAAGGAGGGTGTAGTTATTCTGTTATAACCATAGCAGGATAGGTGGTCGGGTCGCAAAGCATCAAATGTGAGCACTAGTATGTTGGGTCTATAACCATCACCAACCTCCAGGTCAACCAGATACTGGGATATTGGCTCCCTATCTACTTTGATATGATTGACTATACCAACGATTAACAATCCAACAATTACGCATACCGATATAAATACAACCGAATTCTTCCTCCACAGAGACGACAGTATGCGACCCAAGTGGTATATGCCTATGGAGATTGGGACAGCGAGAAGGAACAATAATGCATTCACCACTATACTTACAAGCGAATAAGCTCTCGGTAGAAAGTGGTGGTTGATAGGGTATGAGAACGAAACCACAATGGTGAGTGCAGTTGATAAACTGAATGCTATCCACAATATGTTTGTCTTATACAATTTCTTAATAAACGGTATCAATCCTGCTAAAAATAGAATTAGGAGAGAGACCAGAAAGAATGCGGTGAAGAATATCAGGTCTATTAAGTATGCTCTGAAGACATAATCAATAAGCACGGTAGCTCCCCATTTATTATATTTCTCTATAAGGACAACATTTATCACTTCTATAGCACTGATTAACAGAACCGCAAGAAGTATGAGAACTATGAACCTATATAACCGCCTCATCTACAACCTCCCTAAAATTACTGCAATTATAGTATCAACCATCCGGTTAAACAACTCCATTATGGTATCTATAACATATTGCCCTAACTTGACTTTTAGGGGGTGTGCAATTAAAATAACAACACCATGTGGAAACCCACATTTTTAATCCTTTTGATATTTTCTTTAATCGCTCTTATTGGCTTCTCATATTCACAAGGTGTTACCAATGTAGATGAAGACATAAACGAATCCACCGAACCTCAACCAGAAACAGTAGAAGAATTTGAGAAGATAATACTAACACCTATACCGGGCGATACGCTGATAAAAGAGGACTATTCCGCTAAAATAGAGGAGGAAGAGAAGGTCAAGAAACCCACAGGAGCTCTATTTCGCTCCCTGGTCTTTCCCGGATGGGGTCAGTTCTATAATGGCAGTTGGATAAAAGGCGGCATAATACTATGCATTGAGACCTCTACATTTCTCATCGGGCTTAATAGATACAGGATTGCCAGGAGATATTACAATTTAAGCAAAGAGCCAGAGGGTGAGGAGAGGCAGAATCTTTATAACAGGTATGAGGAATTGATAAGGGAGACCGAGTTCTGTGGTTGGGTATTTGCCATTGAGGTCGTGTTCTCTATGCTTGACGCCTATGTTGATGCACATATGATGGACTTTGATGTATCAGACATCGGAGTTGAGGGTGAAGAAAAGGGGGGAGAGATTGAAGATATGAAATTAGGTTTATTTCTTCAATTTGATTTCTGAGATTTAAGAAGGTGGAGATTATGAACAACTATGTATCACTGATTATGGCAGGCGGAGTTGGTAAGCGACTATGGCCACTTAGCAGAATAAAGAGACCCAAGCAGTTTCTCAAATTAATCGGCGACAAAACCCTTCTGGAATATACCTATGATAGGGCATGCAGGATTTCGGGTGAGGATAGATGCTTCATTGTCGCAGGTCAAGACCTATCAGACACCATACATACTACACTACCTAACTTAGATGACAGAATGATAATCAAAGAACCTATGGGAAAAAACACCTTCCCCTGCATTGCACTCTCAATTGCTTATATAAAGGAAATATTTGGCGATGGTGCTTCAATTATCGCTATGCCTGCCGACCATTACATAACAGATGAGAGCGTTTTTGTGAGGTCTGGCAGGTTCTTACTTGACCTCGCTTCTGAAAGCGATTACATCTTCACCCTTGGAATACAACCTACCTCCATTCAAACTGGATATGGTCACATAATCCCCGACCTCAGAGCACCCATAGATGAAAAAAATAAGGTTTATCCAGTAATAAAGTTTGTTGAAAAGCCCGATGAGAAGAGAATCAAAATGTTGGAGAACGAATATGAGGTTATATTCTGGAATAGCGGAATATTCATATTCAACATAAAAACAATTCAATCAATTTTTGAGCAATTTATGCAACCAACCTGGCAAAAGATATCTAACACAATCAAAAGCAGTTATTCAATAAATCAAAGGGAACTTAAAGCGGTATTTAAAAACCTATCAAATGATGAAGCAATCCCAATTGACTATGTAATGGAGAAGGCAAGGAATATGGCAGTGATGAGGGCTGATTTTGGCTGGAATGATGTTGGCTCCTTTGAATCATTTCTCAAGATTTATCCGCAGTTGATAGATAAAGATAACAACCTGAAGTCGGGATATGCAGTCACTATAAATACTAGAAATACTACTATTATCAATAAGGGTGTTCCAGCGGTGGTGTATGGTGTGGATAATATCCTGATTGTAACAACTGATGATGTGGTTCTGGTTATGCCTAGGAGCGAGAGCCAGAAAATAAAGGATGTTCTCAACATACTTCAGAAAAAAGGTTCGGAGGGTGAGGATTGGATAAAAAAGTTGATGTAGAAAACACACAACCCGAAAACAACACCCAACCAGAGAAGAAGATGACCTTTCTTGACCACCTTGAGGAGCTGAGGATGCGCCTTATCAGGATTGCCATCGTCATAGCGATTGGTATGGCTATAAGTTATATAAAAATAGACCTGCTCCTCAAAATCCTGCTTAAGCCCGCATGTGGGTTACTCATATACATCTCTCCTGTGGAGGCATTCGTTGTGCAATTGAAGGTTGCTCTCGTATCAGGTTTAATTATCACCCTCCCTTACACCTCGTTTGAAATATGGGGCTTTATCTCACCTGCACTTTACAGAAAAGAGAAGAGGTTTGCGATACCCTTTGTGGTCTCATTCATCACTCTTTTCGCAATCGGTGTATTCTTCGCATATCTGCTTCTGCCCTATGCTATGAAGTTCTTCCGCTCGTTTGAAGGCGAGACGCTCAAAGCAACTTGGACCATAAGCAAATATATGGACTTTTTAATTAAGATGTTCCTGGGCTTCGGTCTGGTATTTGAAACGCCAATAATCGTATTCTTCCTTGCACGAATGGGCGTCCTTTCACCACAGACGATGATTTCTAAGTGGAAATACTTTGTGATTAGTATATTTATAGTTGCAGCATTCGTAACACCGGGTCCCGATATATTCAGCCAACTGGTTCTCGCATTGCCTTTAACACTTCTATACCTGTTGAGTATACTCATTGCTAAAATTGCATATAAAGAACAGGAATAATTAACTTACCAAAATGATGACAGAATGCCTTAATTAAGTTATAATCATCCGAAGACCTGCCTTTATTTTATTTGTAATTATGATTAGGAATTTATCAGTTCTCATTGTGTTATTTCTGATAACCTGCACAATGGCTCTGGTGCCCATAAGGGATGTTCAGACCCTATCTGAACTATCAACCACCTCTGAGGACCCTACCTTGTTTACTGAGTTTGGTTGGGCTCTCCTGTTCAATAACCAGCCTGAAAGGGCATCGGTCACCTTCAACCTCGCTTTAAGAAAAGAACCGAGAAATCCGGATGCACTGGAGGGGCTATTCCTTTCTGAAAAAATGACTGGTGACTATAAAAACGCCACCTCAGCACTATCACAATTCATCAGATTCCATCCCGACGACCCCCGCTCGGAAGTGTATTTACCGGTTCTATTCACCATGCTTGAAGATGTATCTAAGAGAAGCGATATACTTGGACTTCTCAACTATATTATTAATAAAACGGATGCAAGTCCCTTTATGAAAGACCTATGTCTGAAATATCAGATATTGGCATTTTTAGATATGAATAGAACCCGTGAGGCGTCTGAAATAGTCACGAGAATGGGATATATAAAACAGTGGTGGATGATTGGACCTTTTGATAATGAAGGAAAGACCGGGCATAATGCTGTTTATCCGCCCGAGACAGAGATAGAATTTGACGCTGTGTATAAGGGTAAGAATTTTGATGCTACATGGCGTCTTATGCCATTTGAATCACCTTACGGTAAAATATACCTCAAGCGGATGTTCTACCCCTTCCAGAATACCTGTGCTTATCTCGCCTGTGCCGTTTACTCCCCAACCACCAGAACGGTCGCACTCAAGGTCGGTTCTTCAGGAGCTGTTAAAGCATTCCTTAATGGTTCTTTAGTCATTGAAAATGATTCCTACAGGGTTTTCTCCTATGACCAGGAAATTGCCCCGTGTGTTCTCAAGTCCGGCTGGAACCTTCTCCTCCTTAAAATATGCAATGTAGATGGAGAATGGACTGCTTCAGCGAGATTCACAGAACTGAATGGAAGTGCAATAGATGATTTAAGGATATCTACCTCTCAAAAAGATATTATCACCGCATCAGCACAAACGCCTTCTGAACCCTCTTCCTATGAAGCAGGTCAGATTGAAAGGGGTTGCATTGATGAATTTACCATAAGAGCCCTCAACACCAAATTTGACCCCCTGCCCTACCTGTATCTTGGTTTACTTGAAAGCCAGTATCATTACCATGATAGTGAAATAGAGAGAGAATCTCAGATCTACGAGCAAATAACTGATATTATGCCTGACTGGTGTTATGGTTATTTCCTTACTGGCACCACAAACCCCGGAGGCAACACAGCAAGAGACCTCTACGAAACCTCTATAAAACTGTGTCCCGGGCTTGCGGAGGGATGGATGGAGCTAGGCAGATTGTTTTACAACGCTGGAAGGAAGGAAAAAGCGGTCAACGCATTTCAGAAAGCCCTATCAATAAATCCCGACTATATTGAACCGAGACAGTATATAGCAAAGATGTCATACGAAAATAACTGGTATCCAATCGCTGAGACGGAGGTCAGAAAACTCCTCTTGCTAAACAAAGATTATATATTTGCCTACTATGACCTTGGAAGATTATCCGAGCATATTGGTGACGACCGAGAAGCGATAGAAAATTACTTGATGGTCCTTGGTATTGAAGCAAACTCATACTATGCTATTAGTTCTCTCGTAGAGAGATATAAATTCATTGGCGAAGTTGACAATGCTATAGAGTTACTCAAAGATTATACTGAAAGATACCCATATCATATCACTTTTAAAAAAGACCTGCTTGACCTTTATATTGATACAGAGAGATACAACGAAGCAGAGAAGACCGCAGACGAGATTCTTGAAATAAATCCTCGGGACTTTGAGGCCTTGAGCTGGAAGGGAATAGCATTGCATCATCTTGGTTACAAAGAGAAAGCAATAGAAAGTTTTGAACTCGCAATCAAGTATAAACAGAACTATCCATGGTTAACCAGTTATATGAACATACTGAAACCGGGTGATAAGCCGTATTATGAGCCATATCGTATGGAAATGGAAGATGTCGCAGACAAGGTAGCATCCTATCTCATTAACCTTGCCGATGAGCAGGCAATCTACTTGCTTGACCAGGAGATTAGAAAGGTCTATCCTAATGGAACATCCAGTTATACAGTTCATAAGATAGTCCAGATTAACACTGAGGATGCTATGCAGAAGTTCGCAAGCATGGAGATATACTATATTCCGGAGAGAGAGAATGTGAAGATACTAACTGCCACGGTGATACTCCCCGATGGAGAAAGGGTAGAAGCAACTGACATCCATGATTATTCGGTTTCAAGCGAGAGTGCCCGACTCTACTATGACTATGTAAGCAGAGTTGTGAGTTTTCCCGCATTGGAACCTGGTGCCATAATTGACTTTGAATACACCGTGGAGCAAACAGGTGAGAACATATTCGCAGATTATTTCTGGGAACAATTTTTCTTCGGTAATTATGAAACAACAATTATTTCTGAATATGTCCTCATCACCCCTGAGAATATAAAATTGAATATCAGCAATCCACCTGATATTGATGTTGAGGTTCTACCTGGTAAGGACTACATTACTCACATATTTAGAAAAAACAATATTGACGGAATTTTGAATGAACCAAGAATGCCACCACTAGCAGAGATACTCAACACGGTAAAGGTAACTACATTTGAGTCCTGGGATGAGGTTGGTAGATGGTATTGGAATCTATCTAAGGACCAGATGGTAACTGATGCACAGATAAAGCGAAAGGTCTATGAACTAACACACAATAAAGAAACCATTGAGGAGAAGGTTGAGAGTATCTATAACTTCATCACCAAAGAGATACGGTATGTTGGGCTTGAGTTTGGAATAGGTGGCTACAAGCCGAGAAAAGCAACCAGAACCTTCTCAACTCACTATGGTGATTGTAAGGATAAAGGGGTTCTGTTCATGACCATGCTCAAAGAGATAGGTGTTGAAAGCGATATGGTTCTGATAAGGTCAAGGTCAAAAGGTATAATTGACTATGACCTGCCATTACTTGGAGTGTTCAATCACTTTATAACTCTTGTTCACCTTCCTGATAAAGATATGTTCATTGACTGCACTCCGGAATTCCACAACTATACTGAGTTGCCATTTGAGGACCAGGGTATAGATGCCTTCGTCGTTGGAGAGTGGGGTTCAAAGTTTATAACCACACCGCTCAAAACACCCGAAGATAATTTTATTGACATATCTATGGAGATATGGCTATCAGAAGACGGGAGTGCGAAAGCGAAGAGAACCATATCCTATGGCGATAAGGATAGCCCAGCTCAGAGAAAACGATATTTAAACCCGGCGCAGAGAAAGCGACTCCTCAATGAATACTGGAATTCTCTCTATCCTCATAGCAGTGTAAGTAACCTTGAATTCAGGGGTATAGATAATAAGAAGGAAGGTGTTGAAATATCGTATAACATTTACTTTGCTAACTTTGCCACCGCACAAAACAATATCTGGTGTCTTCCAACCCGCATCCCAACCGACGACCTGGTCCAGAGATTTACCTCCAGGTCTATGCGTGTATATCCCCTGCTGGTGGAGGAGCCATTCACCATAAGAAGCACAATTGTATACCACCTACCTGATTCAGCCATATTAGAAGAGGATATGCCTATTAGTATTGAGATGAACAGTAGATTCGGGAATATGAAGGCAAGTTATGAACAGAGTAATAAAACACTAACCGCAAATGTCAATATAAGCATTGAAGTCACCAGGGTGATGCCGGAGGATTACTGCGCCTTTAGGGGATTCCTCAATGAAATAGATATGAGGGAGAGAGAATATTTTACAATAAAATTATTACAGAGATAGATATGAGAATAGTCATAATATCGCTTTCTGCTCTTATACTTCTCACCTCTCTTTCCAGTGGTGTTGAGTATAAAGTTATAACCAACGGAGAAGAGATATACTTATCTAACCCCGATTTAGACCTGCTCAAAGCAGACGACCTGACCGCTCTTGGCTGGTATTATCACTTTTCCCTCGGTGATAACGAGAGAGCAAAGACCCTGTTTGTAAACTCTCTTCATAGGAATCCCGCGGACACAGATGCTCTGGAGGGTCTTTTCATCATAGAATTCTTGATGGGGAATATGAATGATGCCTTTGATTATCTCATTGAACTGAATAACAATGATATTAATGCACCCAGGGCATTATCTTACTTATCTCATCTTAACCTATTTGAAGATACAACCAAAAGGTATGAAGAAATTCACCACATCCTCAAAGCCAACCCACCCTATATCAACAAGAATTATTGCCACCATCTTAGATATGAATACCTTAACCTTGATATATTTTTCAAACTTGGCGACAGTCCACTGTATCACAGCATAGACGATATAAAAAATAACACCTGCTTTTTAAGCGAATGGAAAGTCACCGGTCCATTCCTGTTATACGGCAAAACAGATTTCAATTATAAATTCCCTCCTGAGAGGAAACTATCAAAAGACAAATATAAATGGAACCGAAATATCTATACCTGGGAAGACACCAGTCCAGATGTAGAGGGATATATATTCATTGAAGACCTGCTCCAGTCAGGCGAAGGGTGTGCATACGCAAAATGCGAATTAGATGCAACTCAAGGCGATTATTATCTCGTGATAGAGAGTGAGCAACCTATAAAGTTGTGGATAAACGAGCAGATTATATATGACCGAAACACCTTTATCAAGCCAGGTTCAGTGAAGAAATCATTTAGAATTAGATTAAAGGATGGAAAAAATACCGTGCTCTTAAAGACGGTCAGGAACTCAGGTGCATATGAAATACAGGATGGGGGATGGAGGTTTAGAGCCCAATTATTTACTACTAATGACTTTGAACAGAGAGAAGGGGACAATCTATCATTCGGCGAGGACTGGTATTGGATTGATAATGAACCCTTCACAAACTTATATCATGCGCTCCTCGAAATCTATGATGGCAATGAATGCAACGCCATAGACCTGTTAGAAAGGTTGGTTGACGAATACCCTGAATACCCATTCTTCAGAATAATATTAATCTATGCTCTCATAAAGTCAGGTGAGGACTGGCAGATTAAGATGGCAAGAAACGAACTTGGAACTGTCATAACCCAGATGCCCGACTGCTTACTCGCCAAAGAAGAACTCGCTGTTTACTATCAGGTGGAGGATAAGTTCAATAAATCGCTAGATGCTTATACCTCTGTTATTGAAGAAAACCCATCATATCTCAGCGCACACTTAGGGCTGGCAGACCTGTATCTAAACCAGGGATACGAGAAGGAGTTCTTTAACAAGATTGAGTATGTAAAAGAGAATTATCACGACAACGCCAGAGCCCTGGCAAGTTTAATAGAATACTACATTGATAAAGAGAACTATAAGACGACCAATTTGCTCATCAGGGATTATCTTTCTAACAGACCATACGATTGGGCTTACTGGGAGGGGCTGGCTAAATATCAGGAAAGCGCCGGCGACTTGAATGGTGCAATAAGAACCTATACCTATATATCACAGATGCTACCAATGAGAACAAAACCATATCTTGAACTTGCCCGCCTGTATCAGAGAACCGGTCATGAGAAAAATGCACTGAGATTATATGACGAGATAATCAATAGATTTCCAAGGTGTTCAAAGGCATACCTGATGAAGGGGCTTCTCTTAGAAAGACAGGGGGAAAATGGGATTAACCTGATAAGAACCTCACTAAAGATGAATCCCTCCGACTACTGGACCAGAGATTACCTCCGGATTATCGGTGGGCTCGAGGGCGAGAGAACACCCTATGATATCAGCTTTGAAAGTGATGATATCAATAGGGTTGAACAACATGAGTTCCCACAGGCGGACTCGGTTATGCTATTTAACCAGATGATACTTGAATTAAACGATGACTATACCTTCACAGAGACCATACATAACCTCATCCAGATATTAAACTACAAGGGCAGAGAGAGGTGGGGCGAGATAACCATACCAGGTGGAAAAATGACCGACATCATTGAGGCGAGAACATTCATGCCCGATGGTCGTATCCTTGAAGCAATATCAATAAAAAACATAAATAACAATTATGTGATTTCAATGGAGGGATTGGTTGAGGGTTCAGTGATTGAAATAAAATACAGGTTGAAGGTTGATAAGCGAATGATAGATGACCTTAACTGCTTCTTTTCGCCCACCTTTACCTTTGCGGATATCAACATGCCGTATATCAAATCACAGTTCGTCGTCTCTGTCCCCAGATGGATGGACATATACTTCCCCAGAGAGAGATTCAGAGGGAAGAGAGATAGAATCAGAAAGGATGACCGTATAATATACCTCTTTGAGATGACCAATGTTGAAGGGATTATTCCCGAATCTATGATGCCCCCTCTGACTGAGGTGGCACCCCTCGTTTACTCTACCACCCTTAAAGGCATAGACGAACTCTCCCTGTGGTATATCGGCGAGATGTGGGGTAAGACCTATCTTGACTACAGGTCACGGTCTTTTACCCATCAACTAGTAAGTGATTGTGAGAACGACTTGGAGAAAGCAAAGAGAATATACTACTGGGTGATGAAATCTATAAAAGGATTCTCCGGGAATATCTATTA